>Ga0310838_1000101_pt1 | contig 125299 bp, 104 predicted proteins | sample SM_ome_6_FD_202241 | JGI IMG/M metagenome (GOLD analysis project Ga0310838, IMG submission 202241) | Sorghum-adapted microbial communities enriched on stacked mutant (SM) sorghum from Joint BioEnergy Institute, Emeryville, California... ...
TCGCGAGGCTGACCTCGACGGGGGTCTTCCTCGGCACGCCCGGATTCCTGGCGCCGGAGCAGATCCTCGGCGACGAGGTCGGCCCACCCTGCGATGTCTACGCGCTCGGCGCGGTCCTCGTGTACGCCGCGACAGGTGCCGGACCGTTCGGTGACGGCGAGACCTCGGCCTTGATGTACCGGGCCCTGCACGAGGAGCCGCGGCTCGACGACGTGCCACCCGCACTACGCGGCCTCGTGGCTCGCTGCCTGCGCCGCGACCCGCGCGACCGTCCGACGCCCGCGTCCCTCCTGGCGGAGCTCGGGCGGGTCGACCCGGCGCCGGAGTGGCTCCCCACGCCCGTGCGCACGCTCGTGGAGCGCTACCACACCGAGCTGCGCGCCCACACGCTCGCTGCGAGCCACGCGGCGACCGTGCGCCTCGGCGACCGCGCCACCCCGCCCCGAGGGGCGACACCATCCGGATCGGTCAGTAGCACCTGGTCAGTGGAGGACACCCTGTCCGAGCAGCCGACCGCCGTGGCGTCCACGCTCTCTCCGCCGGCATCCGACGCCGCGACGCCGTGGACCGTCCCGGAACCACCGGCGCCCACGAGGATCGCCGAGACCGTCCCCGGACCGGTCCCCCCGACGCCCGCCTGGCACCAGACCACGACGACCACGCCGGAGACCTTCGGCGGCGTGACCTTCCACACCTCACGCGTCGCGGCGTTGGTGTGGGGCTCCGCGAGCGCCGTCGCCGCGCTGATGGCCGGCGAAGTCGCCAACGCCAGCTCGGGCGGGCCGGCCCTCGCGGCGCTCGTGGCCTTCGTGTGCTTCACCGTCGCCGGATGCCGTCAGCTCGTTCGAGCGCTCCGTCGACCGCTGCGGCTGGAGATCGGGACCGCCGGGCTGTCCCTGACCCGCGGGCGTGACCAGTGGCGACTGCCCTGGCACGCCATCGCCCGTGCCAAGCTCGTCGGGGAAGCGAAACGACCGTGGCTCACCGTCTGGCTCACCCCCGGGAACCACCCTCCCGCGTGGGCGACGAGCGCTCGGCACTCCTACCACGGCGGGTTCCGGCTGTTCCCGATCGCGCACGAACGACGGCGCAAGCGCCGTGCCCGCGAGGTGCGTGAGCTCCGTGCCGCGCTCGCCTGGCACGCTCCTCAGGCCTACGACCCCAGTCCCTGACGGACCCGCGCCAGCAGAGAGTGACGTGTCGGCGCCACCGACGCCCAGCCGGCTCCGTCTCTCGTTTGCCCCGACCGTGACCGGGCAGAATCCGACGGCCAGGCCATCGGAGGGAGGGGCGATGGGGACGAGAACGATGGCCGAGGCCGCGGCGGGCGGCCTGGTCGCGTCGATGGTGATGTCGAGCGTGCGTCAGCTCACCACTGGCCTCGGGCTCGTCCGACAGACCCCGCCCGAGGCCGTCCTGAAGCAGGGCGCGCCCAGCGTCCTCGCCAAGTTCTCGCGCCAGCGACGACGCGCCTTGATCGAGCTCGCGCACTGGCTCTACGGCGCCGCCGGTGGCCTCGCCTACACCCTGGTCCCGCCTCGACTGCGGCGGCACCCGCTGACCGGACCCACGTACGGGCTGGTGCTCTGGCTGGTGTTCGACAAGGGAGTCGCGCCGCTGCTCCAGCTCCCCCACGTGGAACGGCCCAGCACGGTGGAGCGACTCGCCTTGCTCGCCGACCACCTGGTGTACGGCGGGATCGTGAGCGCCGCGCTCGGACAAGGAGCGCTTGACCGCACGTCGCCTCAGGACTCCGTGCCCACCGCGCGGTTCGGCACTGATCTCGTCGGCGACACCGCGGGCTAGTCCCTGGCCCTCCGCTCACTCGGTGAGCACGTCGCCCCTGCCCCACCTGGTGGGTGACACGACGTCAGCTCAGGGCTTCCGGGCCACCCCGACGTAGAGGGCGCGCGACCCCTCGTCGTCAGCCAGTTCGGGCACGTCGGCACCCCACAGACCGCCGAAGGTCACCTCAGGCGCGGCGCCCTCGTAGGGCGGCACGAGCTCCAGGCCCTCGAAGAAGCGCTCGATCTCGGCCTTGGACCGTGGGTAGAGCTGCGACGTCGCGTTCTGGTAGGCCTCGACGGCACGCTGGACCGCGGTGGGCGACTGATTGTCGTGGGTGCCGCTCGACAAGACGAGGTAGCTACCAGACGGGAGCTCATCAAGGTAGCTCCGCACAATCCCCCACGGGTCGTCCTCGTCGGGGAAGAAGTGGATCACCGCCGTGATCAGCAAGGCGACCGGCTCGTCGAGGTTCAGCACCCTCAGGACGTCGGGGTGCTTCAGGATGCCGTCTCGATCGCGGACGTCCCCCACGACGAAGACGCATTGATCCGATCCACGCAGCAGCTCGGAGGCGCGCTCGGCGACGGTGGCGTCGTTGTCGACGTAGACGACGCGGACGTCCGGCGCCACCCGCTGCGCGATCTCGTGTGTGTTCTCCTGGGTCGGCAGGCCGGACCCGATGTCGAGGAACTGCCGGATGCCAGCGTTCTCAGCCAACCACCGGACGGCCCGCTGGTGGAACGACCGGTTACACCAAGCCCAGTCCGCGAACCAAGGGAATAGCTCCTTGATCTGCTCAACGACCTTGCGGTCCGCCTCGGTGTTGTTCGTGCCACCCAACAGGTAGTCGTAGATACGGGCGACACTCACGCCCGACAGTGGACCCGGCTGCGGGGTGTTGCCCTGGTCACTCATGCGTCACCTCGTCGAGCGGACGGTGCGTCGGTACGCGTCGAAGCCGTCGGTCCGGGCCCGGCGGCGGGGCGAACACACATGGCGGCCGGCACGATCATCCGGCCCCGATTGCACCTTATCGCCCGGTCTGAGGGGCGACAAGATCACCCCTCGCCTGTGGACGTGGCCGTGCTCGGGCACTGTCGACGACTCCGGCGGACGGACGGTGTGCGGCGACCGTCACCCGCTCGACGGAGGTCGCGTCTGAGGTGGAGGTGAGTCAGAGGTTGATGAAGTGTCCCGCCAGTCCGTGCACCGCCTCCTTGACCGCCTCGCTCAGCGTCGGGTGCGCGTGGATGTTGCGCGCCACCTCGTGGACCGTGAGGTCCCACTGCTGAGCCAGGGTCAGCTCGGGGAGCAGCTCGGTGACGTCGGGCCCGATCATGTGGGCACCGAGGATCTCGCCATACCTCGCGTCGCTCACCACCTTGACGAACCCGACGGGGTCCCCGATGCCCTGCGCCTTGCCGTTCGCGGTGAACGGGAACTTCGCCACTCGGACGTCGAACCCCTGTTCGCGGGCCTGCGCCTCGGTCCAGCCGAAGCTCGCGATCTGTGGCTGGCAGAACGTCGCCCGCGGGATCATGCGGTAGTCAAGCTCCATGGTCTCCGCGTTGGCGATCGTCTCGGCCGCCACGACGCCCATCGCCTCCGCCGCGTGCGCCAGCATGAGCTTGGCCGTCACATCACCGATCGCGAAGATGTGCGGCACGCTGGTACGGCAGCGCGCGTCGATGTCGATCGCGCCGCGATCGGTCAACCGAACCCCTGTGTTCTCCAGACCATAGCCCTCGACACGGGGTTGGAAGCCCAGTGCTTGGAGCACCCGGTCGGCCTCGAGCACCTGCGACTCCCCGCCGCTGGAGACCGTCACCCGCACCGAGGTGCCGAGATCCTCCACCGCGTCCACACGGGTCGAGGTGAGCATCTTGATGCCCATCCGGCGGTAGCGCCTGGCCAGCTCGGCGGAGACCTCCTCGTCCTCCGTCGGCATGATGCGGTCGAGGAACTCCACGAGCGTGACGTCGACGCCGTAGCTGTTGAGAACGTAGGCGAACTCGACACCGATGGCGCCCGCGCCGGCGATGACGATGCTCTTCGGCAGCTCGCGGCTGAGGATCTGCTCCTCGTACGTCACCACGCGCTCGGAGATGGTCGTCCCAGGGAGCAACCTCGCCTTGGCGCCGGTGGCGATGATGCAGTACCGGAAGCTCACCGTGTCGCTTCCGCCGTCGGCACGGGTCACTCGCAGCCTGTGGTCGTCGACGAAGGTGCCCCAACCCTCGATCTCGGTGATGCCGTTCTTCTTCATCAAGTAGTGGACACCCTTGGCGCGACCGTCCGCGACCTTGCGGCTTCGGTCGTAGGCGACGCCGTAGTCGAGGCTGAGCCGGCCCTCGACGTTGATCCCGAAGGTCGCCGCCTCCTTGGTGACCACGTGGGCGATCTCGGCATTGCGCAGCAACGCCTTAGAGGGAATGCACCCGACGTTCAGGCACACACCACCCCAGTAGCGTTCCTCCACGACGGCGGTCCGCAGACCAAGCTGCGCCGCGCGGATCGCCGCGACGTACCCACCGGGACCAGCACCGAGCACCACAACGTCGAAGGCCTCGCTCATGCCGCCGATTATGCTCCTCCGCAACGCGGCGGCCCCGACGGGGCGCCGTCAACGGCTCACCAGACGTGGGTCGGCGGGTCCTCGACGAGCTGGGGGTAGGCCGGCCGGCGCGCGGTCGGCAAGCTCCGAATCTCGGGCGGCCAGGCGAGCTCGATGCCCAGCCGCTCACGCAACAACCGCTGGTAGTCGGCGCGTCGGGCGGCGTTCGCCCGCACTCCCCGCGGCCGCTCTCCGACGTCGAGGCAATAGGCCACGAGTGCTCCCACCGCCTCGCCGATCGCCCACTCGACCGGGTGCAAGCGGTAGCAGCCGTTCGTGATGTGCGTCGTGCCGATGTTCTTGTTGGCCGGCAGCAGGTTCTCCACCCGCACCGGGATGAGGGCGCCGAGCGGAATCTGGAACGGGTAGGAGTCGATGTCGACGTAGGTGCGGCCGCCGGTGCTGGGGTGGAGGTCGATGCGGTAGTTGCCGAGTCCCACGGAGTCCTCGAACTGCTCGGGTCCTCGGCCGCCCGAGGCCTCCACACCGACGTGCTGCTCCAGCACGGTGAACTCCGCGCGGATGCGGCGCGCCTCGCGAATGTAGGGACGCTTGGCGAGACCGTCGCTGGTGCCGACCAAGTCGGGACGGAGCAGCAGGCCCGGGTAGCCGGTGCCCCCGTCGTGCCGGGGCGCCTCGGTCTGCATCCAGTACAGCAGCGACAGCGAGAGCTCCCGGCTGCGTTGGAGAGCGCGTTGCCGGGTCTTTTCGTCGACGCCGAGGATGGGCGTCTCCCAGTAGTCGTTCTGCGGCCAGTTGACCAGCGTCACGTCGAAGCGGACCGTGCCGGGTCGGAAGTTCGCGGCGGCCACGATCCGGCGGTAGTGCCAGAAGTCCCGGGGATCGACGTCCTCACCGCTGAACAGCGGTCGGTACCGATGCCGCAAGGTCTCCGGGTCGACGTCGTGCCAGGACAGCTGAGGACCCGGCCAGAACGGCTCGGCGTGCGTCTTCCAGTGCTCGTAGCTGGGCGGTGGATCAATCGTGTGGTCCTCGCCCGGCCGGTACTCCACCGGGAAACACCAGGTGATGGCCTGTTGGTCGAGCGGGTTGGCCGCTGGGGGCGCCTTGGGCTCACCGGTCTCGTCCTGGCCCTCCGCCCCGATGACGTGCTCGACACCACCGAGCTCGAGGAGGTCGCCGAGCTCGGTGGCGTCCACGACGTACGGCGCGCTGATGGTGAGCTCCTCGCCGTCCCGTCCGCGTACGGTGACGGCGTCGACGACGTCGCCGGTGCTGTGGACGGCGACCGGCACGTGCTCGAGCAGGACCGTCAAGCGGCCCGAGGTCACGTACGGCGCCAGCATCTCGTGGATCGCCGCGACGGCAACCCTCGGCTCGTGGCACAGTGGGCTCACGAAGCCCCCGCCAGGGTTGAGCAGTGGGTCGGCTGCCGCCGCCGTCGTCAAGGGGTAGTTGCGCCGGTAGTACTCGCGGATCCGCCAGCGCAGGCTCCGGTAGCTGGGTGAGGCGTACCGGCTCTCGATCCAGGGGTTCTCGTCCGGTGGGACGGCCTGACTGGTGAGCTGGCCGCCCAACCAGTCGGTCTCCTCGGTGAGCACCACCCGTCGACCCAGCCGCAGCGCGGTGAGCGCCGCGGCCACGCCGCCCAGTCCTCCGCCGACGACGAGAACGTCCGCACGCGTCTCCCGCTTCACGCTCGGCCCTCCCTCAACGCACTGGGCGGACGCCGACCACGTCCGCGCCCGTGCGCCATGATTCCACGCGTCGCGCGCGTTCTCCGGGCACGCCCCACCGTCATCCGGTCCTGGCCGGTCCCTGCCTCGTCAGGGACCGGCCAACGGACCGCGGAGGAGTGCAGTGGCGAAGGAGGTAGGCGTGGTCGGAGGCTCAGTCGGCGGCACGGACGGCGGGCGCGACCTCCTCGGTGAGGAGCTTGAGCTGGCGCCGCCAGTCCCAGGAGGTGATGCGCAACGTCACCTCAGTGGCGCCGGCCTCGTAGAGCTCGTTGATCTGGGCGATCACCTGCTCGACCGAGCCGGCCGCCGTCCAGTAGCGGGTGTCCTCCTCGGTGAAGACCGGACCGTAGTACTCGCCGAGGAAGCGGTAGCTCTCCTCGTACGCGGCGTCCTGGTCGGGGTTGATGTTGACGTTGTGGTACGCCACGACCGGGAAGTTCTCCGGGTCGCGACCCTCCTCGCGCAGGTAGCCCTGGATGGCGGGCCACAGCTTGGTGAGGTACTCCGGCCGCTTGCGAGTCGTCATCCAGCCGTCGGCCAGCCGGGCGACGCGACGCAGCGCCCGCTCGTACCCGTAGGCGGGGTTCGGGTTGGAGGCGATGTGGATCGGCGGCGGATTCTGCACCGGCTTGGGCAGCACCGTGACGTTCTCGAAGCTGCGGTAGCGCCCGTGGAACGTCACGTTGTCCTCTGTCCAGAGCCGACGCAGGATCTCGATGTTCTCCTCCAACCGGCCGGCCCGAGACTTGTCGGTCACGCCGTAGAGCGCGCCCTCACGTTCGGACGCGTCCTTGGCCTTGACGATCCCGGTGCACACCGCGAGCAGCATGCGGCCCTGCGAGATCTGGTCGAGGGTGGCCCACTGGTCGGCGAGCAGGATGGGATCCCGGACCGGGAAGCTCGCCATGCAGCCGACGGCGAGGGTCACCCGACGCGTGACCGCCGCGAGCGACCCGAACAACGCGATGGACTCCGGGCGTGGCTTGGCGAGCAGGCTGTCCCCGATCCACACCGAGTCGAAGACGCCTGACTCGTCGGCGAAGTGACCGGTCTCGACGAGCTCCGGAACGGTCAGCACGCCGAAGAACGCCCCACGCTGGGGCAGTGTCAATCCGAGCTTGCGAGTGGGGGTGGCCATGGTCGTGACTTCTCCTCGTGTGACGTGGTTCGTGCGCGAGCCGCGGCGCCTGGCGGTGACGTCACCGCAAGACGACCTCTCCCTTCGGGGTGTCGAGCACCACCTCGAAGCCGGGTTCGCCCTGGCGCACCTCCAGCTCGACACCGAGCGCTGCGAGGTCGGCGCGCACCGCGTCCGGATCGGGGTGGAAACCGACGAACGAGCGCAGCGTGAGCTCGGGCAGACCACTGGCGGTGGGATGCTCGGCGTCCAGCCAGTCGATGAGCGTCGGCACCAGCCCGTCCCGGTTGTTCGGCGGCTCCTGGGTGAGCCGCCACTCCAGCAGCGTGCCGTCCGGCTTGCGCCGCGACAGCGGGCGGACCACGCCGGGGTCGTAGCCGTTCCGGCGTGCCCGGGCGATGTGCTCGTCGAAGTCCTTCGGACGGATCACCCAGGCGGCGATGCGCGGCGCCGTGAGCTTGTCGATGCCGAACGCCGTCGTCCCGCGGCCGGGCAGGGTCGGGTCGTCGGGCCCGATGAGCTCGAGGTAGACCTGACCGCCGAGGCCGACCAGGTAGTTGCGGGTGCCCCGGCCGACGTGGCGGCCACCGAGCGGCGGCTCGACGCCCGTGCGCTCCCGGAACGACGCGACCAGCTCGTCGATGTCAGGCGCGGCGTAGACGATGTGGTCGAGCAGGGGTTCGATCACGGTGTCTCCTTGTGTGGGTTCAGCGCGTCGGCGAGCGTGAGCCGGCCACCGCGCGCCTCGAAGTCGGCGCGCGCGTCGGCACGGAGCCGCTCGTCGTAGAGGAAGTCGGCGACGGTCGACGCGATGCCGATCGCCGCGTCGCGAATACCGGTCGCGGCCGACTCACTCGCGGCGTACGCGGCGAACTCCGGGGTGTGGTTGGCTACGTCGGGTGGCGCGATGGCCACCGAGGGATGGATGGCGGGAACGTAGACGCTCACGTTGCCCATGTCGGTCGAGGCGGCGGTCTCCACCGGACGGGCGGAGCCCGGAAGCACCCGTCGACGGTCGGCGAGGTGGTGGGCGTAACGCGCCTCGAGCGGCTCGTTGGGACGAAGCGGAAGGTAGGGCGCGGCGGCGTCCCAAGTGATCTCCGCCCGGGTGCCCGTCGAGAGCGCGGCCGCGCGCAGGATCGCGTCGACCCGGGTGTGCAGCTCAGCGAGCGTGTCGAGCTCGGCGGAGCGCACGTAGAACACCGCCGACGCCTTGGCCGGCACGATGTTCGGTGCCTGCCCACCGTCGGTGATGATGCCGTGCACCCGATCCGACGGGAGGATGTGCTGACGTAGCTGCGCGATGCCGTTGTAGGCCGCGACCACGGCGTCGAGCGCGTTCACCCCGAGGTGCGGCGCCGTCGAGGCGTGGGCGGCGAGACCGTGGTAGGTCACCGCCACCTGGCGGAACCCGAGCGAGCGGCCGCCCGCGAGATCCAGGTTGCCCGGGTGGACCATGATCGCGAAGTCGATCTCGTCGAAGCCGCCCGCGTCAAGGATCCGTTGCTTCCCGCCACCACCCTCTTCCGCCGGGGTGCCGACCAGCTCGACAGCTCCCACGGGCGCGTCGGCGAGCAGCTCCGCCAGCGCCAGGAACGCTCCCGCGGAGCTCGCGGCGATGACGTTGTGACCGCACGCGTGGCCGATGCCCGGGAGCGCGTCGTACTCGGCGACCACGGCGACCCTGGGTGACCCGGTGCCCACGACCGCCCGCACCGCCGTCGGCACGCCATAGGCACCCACGTCGGCGTCGATACCGTAGCGGCCCACCAGGTCCGCCAGGGCGGCGGCGGCGTGGTGCTCCTCGTACGCCAGCTCCGGATGCGCGTGGAGGTCGAGGGAGAACGCGCACAGTGCCTCGTGCAGCGTGGCGACCCGTTCCCGCAGCCGGCGATGCACCGGTGCCGGCGCGCCCGCGTGTGAGGAGGTCACCGGTGGCGTCGCGCTCTGCCGTTCGAGAAGCTCCCGCCGTCTCCGCTCGGCCAGGCCGGGATAGGGACGACGGACACCGCCGGCGTCGGTCGCGGGCGGGGTGCCGGCGATCTCACGCATGGACGCCCTCCACGAGCCGCGCGTCCCGCTCCGCGGTCAGGCTGGTGATCTCGGCGTAGATCTCGTTCTGCAGGTTCACCAGCGCGAGATCGTCCCGGGCACGTGGACGCGGCACGTCGACGTTCCAGATACGGCGGACCCGTCCCGGACTTGGCGAGAAGAGCACGACCCGGTCCGCGAGGTACACCGCCTCCGACACGTCGTGGGTGACGAAGACGATGGTGCGGCGGTGCCGCATCCAGATGTCGAGCAGGTCGTGCTGCAACTGCAGCCGCGTCAGGTGGTCAACCGCGCCGAACGGCTCGTCCATGAGGAGAACCTCCGGGCTGGTCGCCAGGGCCCGGGCGATCCCCACCCGTTGCCGCATGCCGCCCGACAGCTGGTGCGGGTACTTGGTCTCCACCCCGGCCAGCCCCACCATGGCCAGGTACTCACGAGCCACCGCGCGGCGCTCCTCCTTCGGCACGCCGCGCAGCTCCAACCCCAGCTCGACGTTGCGAATCACCGTCCGCCACGGGAAAAGCGAGGGGTCCTGGAAGACCACGCCGACCTTCTCACTCGGCTCGCGGACCTCCTCGCCACCGAGCCGAACGACTCCTTCGGTCGGCTGCTGCAAGCCAGCCATGATCTCGAGCAACGTGCTCTTGCCGCAGCCACTGGGACCGAGGAAGGTGACGAACTCACCCTCGGCGACGGTCAGAGTGATGCCCTGGAGCGCCTGGGTCGGCGGAGGCCCGGGGAAGACCTTGGACACACCCTGGATGGTGAAGCCAGCCATGGTCGCCTACCTCGCGTCAGCGTTCGCGGAGATCTCCTCAGGACTGGGGATCTGGGACGTGTCGACCAGGTCCTCCGGGTCGTAGACCGTGTCCTGGAAGCCGAGGTCCTTCTGGATCTGCTGGGTGTCACGCAGCTCGTCGAGGTTCACACGTGGGTCGTTCTCCCAGATCGGCTCCTCGCGCTCCAGCGCGGACCTCAGCACCTCCCGGTCGACGTCGGACTGCTTCTCGACGAAGTCGAGGTACTCCTCCGGATGTGCCTTCGCATAGGAGGCCGCCTTGAAGTAGGCGGTGAGGAACTTCTTCAGCGCCTCGGGGTTCTCCTTGATGAAGCGCTCGCTGGCGATCTCGACGCCGGTGTGGAAGGTCGGGAGGTAGTCCCATCCCTTGGCGAGCAGCTTGCCCGTTCCCTCGGCCTCAGCGAGAGAGACGAAAGGCTCGTGGATGATCGTCGCGTCGACCTGGCCGTTCGTCAGGCTGGCGTACGCCTCCTGGTGCGTGCCGTTGGGAACCAGGGTGACGTCCTTCTCGGTCAGCCCGTGCTCCTTGAGGATCACGCGGACGTACGCCTCGAGACCGGCGCCCTTGCGGGCGATGCCGACCGTCTTGCCCTTGAGGTCCTCGACGCGATCGATGTCGTTCCGGGCGACCAGGTAGAAGGGACCCTTGTGGCGATACATGGAGGAGACGATCTTGATCGGGGCGCCCTTGCCCGCCGCGATCAGCGCTGAGGTCGTGTCGCAGTCGGCGATCTCGGCGTCACCACTCGACACGATCGCCACAGGATCCTCAGCGGTCACGAAGGTGACGTCGAGACCCTCGGCCTCGAAGAACCCCTTCTCCTGACCGAACTTCGCCGGCATGCCGGTGACGCCGGCGAAGGAGGCGTAGGTGATCTTGATGCGTCCGGACTCATCCGTGCTGCCGCCGCTGTCTCCCCCGCAGCCGGCGAGCAGCAGCCCGGCCGAGAGGACCGCGCCGATCAACGCGGCGCGAAAACGCTTCGTCGTCACTGGTGGGTTCCTTCTCTCAACGTGGGTCCGCGTCGCGTCGTCCATGTCGCTCTCACCCGGTTGCCACAGTCACCGAAGCCGCGCGGGCGAGGGTCGCCACTTGAGGAAGACCTTCTTCTCCAGAAGGTCGATGGTGGAGACGCTGACGATCGAGACGATCGTGATGAGGATGATCAAGGCGAACGCTTTGGGCGTGTCGTAGAGTGCCGTCGCCTCGTTGAGGCCGTTCCCCAGGCCCGCGCGCGAGGCGACCATCTCGCCGAAGATGGCGCCGACGAGCGCGGACGCCGCTTCGACCCGCAACGCCGCGAGGATCGTGGGGATCGCCGACGGCAGGATCACCTTGACGATGACCTGCCGGCGTCGAGCCCGCAAGGCCCGGGCCACCTTCACGTGGTCGGGAGACGTCTGCTTCACCCCGGCGATGGTGTTGTACACGATCGGGAAGAAGCAGAACAGGAAGACGATGATGACCTTGTGGGAGAGACCAAGGCCGAACCACAGGGTGAGCAGCGGGATGATCGTCACCTTGGGCACCGCCATGAAGGCGGCGAGGAACGGCCGGAAGAAGTTCTCCGCATGGGGCACCAACACCAAGAACAGTCCTGTCGCGATGCCCCCGACCACCGCGAGAAGGTATCCGGTGATGAACTCACGGAGCGTGACGCCGAGGTTGGCGTAGAAGTCCGAACCGCCGGCGAGGAGCTCCCCGATCTCGGCCACGACACTGGTCGGTGCGGGAAGGTAGAGACTCGACACCGTCCCGGTTCGGACGAGGAGCTCCGCGACCGCGAGCAGCCCGAACAGCAGCGCCACTTGGCCAGCGACCAACGTCACGCGGCGGCGCTGTGATGCCGTCGACGGCACAGAGGTCGTCGTCATGCGCAGACTCCGAAAGAAAATCCAGCGGGGCAAAAGGGACGAGCGGGAAACTCGCGGCAGATAAGAAAAAATTGCTCCGTCGCTTCTGCGGCTTCGCTTCTGGGATGGCTACCTGCGCGGCCACGAGAACGTGGCGGCGAGACGCGGGTGCCAGGCAAGTGGCTTCGTCAGCGACAACAACACGCGCTGGCGACGCGGAGCAAATCAATGTGGCGGCGGCGCGTGAACAACCTGTTCAGCACCATGACGCTCCTTCAAGGTCGACGCTTGCCCAGACCACCGTGGTCGGGCCGAGTCCTCACCCGGGGCACCCCACACGTCTGCGGGTTGCCGGCCAGCAAGCCGGGGCTTGACGCTGGCACTCGTGACTGCGCCTCGAAAGTACAGAACGTTGAGGCGCCTGGCAAAAATATGAGACGGACTTCTCACTGCCTGGACAGGGCGTTACAGTCTGCCACCACGAGGTCGTAACGCGTGGCGGTCGTGACGCGCCACGTACGTCCGCGAGCATGAGCTCGCGACCGAAGACGGTCAGGACCGGCCGAGGAAGCCACACGGCCCCACCACCGCGAGCTCGTGACGAGGCGCTCACCTCGTGGCCGAGACGTCGCCGGCTCGCCGCGCGTCCATGCCACGGCTCTCTTCCTCCGCCTCCACGAGGAGCTCCTCGTTCCACAGGCGTCGCATCTCCGGGCAGGTGACCAGCAGACCGGACAGCGGACCTGACCCGACAACGCGGCCTCGATCGAGCACCACGACGTGGTCCGCTCGCTCCAGCGCGACCCGACGGTGGGACACCACGAGCAGCGTCGCAGGTCCGCGGCCATCCTTGGCCGCCGCGATCCGGTCCCACAGCAGCTGCTCGGTCTCGACGTCGAGCGCGGACGACAGGTCGTCGACGACGAGGAGATCGGGCATCCGGACCAGGGCGCGAGCCGCCGTGGCACGCTGCACTTGTCCGCCGGAGAGGCGGACGCCGCGCGGACCCACCACCGTGTCCAGGCCGTCGGACATCTCGGTGAGGTCCCGGTCCAGTGCCGCCAGGGTGAGCGCGCGCTCCAGCTGGTCGCCGTCGGCGGGCCAGCCGAGGAGGAGGTTCTCGCGCAGTGTCTCCGAGAACAGGCGAGGCACCTGGCTGACGTAGGCGACCCGGTTGGGCACGAGGAACGTCCCGGGGTCGTCGACCCGCCGACCGTTCCAGGTGATCAGCCCGGCGTCCAACGGCAGCAGTCCCAGCAGAGCCCGAATCAACGTCGTCTTGCCAGCACCGACCGCTCCCGTGACGACGGTGAACGAGCCTCGCTCGATGCGCACGTCGACCGCCTCCACGCCACGGCCGTTCTCGGGATACCGCACGGTGAGACCACGCGCCTCGAGCACCTCGAGCGGATCGTCCCTGGCGGGCACGGCGGTCATCACCGGCGGTGGGTCCTCGGTGAACCAAAATCCGGTGTTCCGCGACAGGTCGTCGGCGTCCTCGTCCGCCGCCATCAACCGGGTGAGCCGCTCGATCGCCACCGAGGCCTGTGGCAGCCGGTACAGGATGCGGCCGAAGGTGCGCGGCACCATCATCAGCCAGCCGGCGTAGCTCGTGAACAGCGCCAGGTCGCCGACGGTGAAGTCGCCGCGGTGCATAGCAGAGGCCGCGAGCAGGAGAACCAGGCCGATGCTGAGGCCGACGGTCGCCTCGGTCGCGGTGTCGAGCATGTCCATCGCCAACCGGTCCTTGACAGCAGCCTCGCGGCGCCGCCGGTTGTGCTCGCGGAGACGCTCGAGGACGGCGGCCTCCGCGCCGGCGGTCTTGATCGAGAGGACGCCGGAGAAGATCTCGCCGACGAACGCCGTCACCGCGGCGCCCAGTCGGCGAGCACGCGCGTGGACGCGCCGGATCACCTCGTTCAGCAGCCGGGTCAGGACCACCACGGCGGTGAACGGCAGCACCAGGACCAGAGTGATCACGGGGTCGATCGAGCCCATGATGGTGAACGCGGCGGTGGCCATCAGCACCGCGCTGAAGACGTCCACCAGGTTGTCGACCAGCATCACCAGGTCGTGGACGTCGTCCCGGAACCGTCCGATGGCCTCCCCTGACGAGTGTGGGAGACGGGTCGCCGCTGGGCCTCGCGAGGTGAGGATCGACCGCAGCACGTTGGCGCGGATGATCGTCGCCGTCTTGTTCCACCACGAGGTCCAGACGCTCATCGCGAGCCACAGCGTCAACCCTCGCGTGGCCTCCACGGCGACGAGCGCGGCACACAGCCACAGAGCGTCCTCGAAGCTCGCCGGGCGGTGACCGCTGAGCTGATCGAACAGTGCCTTGAGGACGAGCCCGGTGAGGACCGGGATGGAGAAGACCGTCGCCCACAGGAGGCCGCCACCCACGTACTCACGTGGGCTGTACGAGATGGCCCGAGCCGCCACCAGCAGGACCGACCGGATGTTCACGTGACCACCTGCCCCAGGCCCGCCATGGCCAGCAAACGCGAGAAGCGGCTCTCGGGATCGGCCACCAGGTCCTTGCGGAGGCCGTACTCGACCACCCGACCGTCCTCGATCACCGCGATCTTGTCGACGCGGGCGAGGGAGGACAGGCGGTGCGCGATGAGGATGCCGGTACGCCCCGCGAGCAACCGGTCCATCGCCGACTCGATCCGCAGCTCGGTCACCGGGTCGAGCCGGCTCGACGCCTCGTCCAAGACCACCACGCCGGGGTCGGTGAGGAACGCCCGAGCGAACGCGAGGAGCTGCGCCTCTCCTGCCGACACCCCGCTCGCCTGGGACCCGAGCACGGTGTCGAGGCCGTCCGGGAGGTCGGCGAGCCACTCCGCCAAGCCGACCTCGGTGAGCACCTCGGTGAGGCGTCGATCGTCGGCGAGCTCCGGACGGAACAGCGTCAGGTTGTCGCGGACGCTCGCGGCGAACAGTTGGACGTCCTGGGTGACCACGCCGATCCGCCGGCGTACCGACGCCAGGTCGGTGTCGCGCAGGTCGACGCCGCCGACCCGTACGGCACCCTCGGTCGGGTCGTACAAGCGCAGCACCAGCCGACCGATCGTGGTCTTCCCGCTACCGGTACGGCCGACCAACCCCAGCGTCTCGCCGGGCGCCAACCACAGGTTGACGTCGGACAGCACCAGCTCACCGTCGTCGGCGTAGGCGAAGCTGACCCGGTCCAGCTCCACGCTGAGCGGGCCTGTCTCGGGCAGTGGACGCGGGCTCGCGGGCTCGATGAGCGTCCGACGTTCGGCGAGCAGCTCGCCGATCCGCGCGACCGACGCCAGGGCCTTCTGATACTGCTGCAGCTGGTCGATGATCCGCTCGAACGGCGTCCGCACCATCTGCATGTACTGGAAGAGCAGGACCGCGGTCCCGACGCTGAGCGTGCCGGCCTGCTGTGTCCATGCCGCGAGACCGAGGACGATCGCGGTCCCGAGCGCGAACGCCGTGTTGGTGCCGGCGAAGAGCGCGCTCCCGATCCGCTCGGCCCGCAGGTCGGCCCGAAAGACGTCGGCGCTGGTCTGGTGAAAGCGGTTGACCACGTGCGCGCCGGCGCCGTTCGCCCGGATGTCCTCAGCGCCAGCGAGGCGTTCCTCGAGGTTGCCGAAGAGCGCTGCGAAGGCCTCCCGTACCTTGGTCGCCGACGGCACCGCCATGCGCTGGGCGCGCGCCATGGCGAGGCCGACCGCGGCGCAGTACACGACGAGGATCACGCCGATGCGCAGGTCGACGGCGAGGACGACGACCAGCACGCCCACCAGGAGCAGCAGGCTGGCGACGACGTCCATGAGGAACGCCACGACGAACTCGGCGAGCGCCACCACGTCGCCGTCCACCCGCTCGATCATCTCCCCCGGGGTCCGTTTGCCGTGGTACCCCATGTCGAGGCTGAGCGCGTGCTCGGCGAGTGTCTCCCGCAGCCGGTTGGTGCCGTCCCACGCCAACCGGCTCGCGAGCCAGGCGGTCACCATGCGCGCGGCCTGGCCAGCGATCGACAGCGCGAGGTAGCCCACCGCGAGCGTGATCAGGTGACGGACGGGCTCCCCCGCGATCGCTCCATCGACGAAGTCGCGTGTGAGCTGCGGCGCGAGCAGCGGCAGGACGGTGGCGACCAGGATCGCGACACCTAGGGCTACGGCTGAACGCCGTCCTGGCCACAGACAGCGCAGAACGGTGCGACGGGCGTGGGACGAGGTGGGACGAGACATGAGCGTAGCCCGACGCTACGCAGGCCCACTGACGCCCCACAACGGATTTTCCTCGTGATGGAGCCCTCACTGGTGGCTGTGCCAGGTCCGCAGATGAGTGGCGTGGGTGCGCAGGTACGCCCCCGGTTCGAAGAAGCGGTCGTAGAACTCGAGGTCGAGGTGGTGCGCCTGGAGGTAGGTGAGGATGAACACCGTGGGCACCGTGCCCGGGAACTTGCCGAACGTGTCCAGGACGTAGTCGGCCTGGCGCGTGACGCACGCCTTGAACCGGTCGTCGTACACCTGGGCGCTACCGCGGAAGCCCGGGCTGTCGGTCCAGGCTCCTGGGGTGCCCGGGTGGAACGGTCCGCCCGGACCGAACTTGCGCTGGCTGAACGCCTCGACGGCCGCGGCCATGTCGGGATAGTGCGGAGGGCAGTACGCCTCGAAGATCCCGTCGCGACCGGTGGGGTTCGGAGTCGACCAGCGCTCGTCCACGTCGTACCGGAACCCGAGGCCCGGCACCTCAGGGTTTCCCGACGCGCCCAGCACCGTGAACCGGTCGATCCCATCGAACATCCAGCCACCGAGCCCCATCGCCTGCAGCATGAGCGTGCCCGCGTAGCAGGCGGTCGCGAGCTCGGCGGTGGCCTCGGTCAGTGCGTACTGCTCGGCGAAGGTCAGCGGGAACGGGTTGTCGAGATCGACCAGGTCGCCGAACTCGTCGAGGCCGGGGATCGCCCGGCGGTGCACGTCGTCGTAGATCACGTAGCCGTTCTGGAGCAGGAAGCAGAGCACGGCGATCAGGTGCTGGGCGATGTCGGCCACCGGGATCACCAGGAGGGATCCGGGAACGTTCACACACCAGTGGTTGTGCGCCTCCAGATACGGCTCCTCCCGCGGCAGGTACAGCCGCTCGTCGGAGAGCCGGCGCAGCCGGCTCCGGTGACGCTCGACCATGAGCTCCGGTGTGACCCGCTCGGTGGCCGGGTCCACCAGGGCACCGGCATCGCGGGTGGAAAGGAAGCACACGCCGGTGTCGTCGGTGAAGAACAGCTCGGCGGTGTGGATACCGGCCGCGGACGGGAAGGTCCGACCCGCCGCGGCGGCGGAGTAGCTGGGTACGTGCGGCGCGAGCTTGGGGTTGTGGGAGATCGCGTAGTGCCAGCCCGTGGTCCCGCCCATGGCGCTCAGCACCAGCATGCGCTCAAGCTCGGTCAAGGGAAGCGGGTCGTGTCGGGACTGGTACGCCAGGGGTCCGCTGGGGAGGGTGTCACCCATCGCGAACCGACGCGAGCGTCGTCCCAGCAGCGCCTCGACGAGCGGGAAGGTCGCGAGCTCGCGCACGGGGTCGGGGGGTTCCGCCTGCTCGTCCGGACGACCCATCACACTCACCCCTTCGGCCTCGACGGCGGTCGGCGCGACCGACGCTCGTGGACCGCGGACCGTCTGGACCGGTACCCAGGCAGCGGTCAGGGCTCACCCACTGGCGGCGCGGGACACCGCTCGCTGGCGACCGCGCTGGCGCCACCGCACAAGGCCTCACGCTCCGATCGGCGTGCCCTGCGGCCACCCTCGGCGGTAGGCGATGCCGACGGCTCGGTCGAGGCGGCGTCGCCACCGAGCGTCGCCATCGACCATGCCATCGAGCATCGGCATCGACCATCGGCATCGACCATCGTCATCGACAGTCGTCATCGACGGGCGGCCGCTCCTGGCCTCCACCGACGACGGTGACCTGTTGACGCCGTCGCGGTTGCTCGGTGAGATCGTTCCCAGTCGTTTCGTCCGACCTGGAGTGGATCCTCATGACGACGTCCGCCCGTGCCCTTCTCGCCGCGCCGGTCCTGCTCTTGCCCTCCTCGTCGCCGCGTCACCACCCGCGATGGCCGCCGGTGACGACGTACCGGTCGCCGGCGGTCCCGGCGCCTGCCAGACCACCGGCAAGACCAGGCCCATCAAGGTCACCGGCGCGACACCGAACGTGACGTTCACCGAGGCGTTCCGCCAGTTCGGCAACAGCGGCGGTGGCTGGGACAACCAGCACGGCTGGGCCGCCGCCGACGGGACGTACTCGACCGAGCTTCCCGGCCACCAGGTGGTGTGGCTGTTCAACGACACCTTCCTGGGGCCGGTCAACGAGGACGAGAGCTTCCCCGAGAGCCCTCGCATGGTCAACAACTCCGCCGTCCTGGGCGGCCGCGACGGGCTCCCCGACACCACGGTGACCGGCGGAACCCAGGACGATCCCAAGTCCCTCGCCGGCGAGAAGTGGTACTGGAACGGCGACGGCATCGTCGACCGAGGCAAGCTGCAGGTCTTCGAGTTCGAGCAGGCCACGACTGACGACCCGCCGCCGTGGAACTTCGGCTGGGTGGCGACGGACCTCGTGACGTTCTCCAAGGACTTCACCGTGGAGAAGGTGACGCCCGTCCCGACCGACGGCGGCGTCCAGTGGGGCGTCGAGCTGCTGCGCTGCGGCGGCTACATTTACATCTACGGCGTCGAGTCGGTCTGGCTCGACAAGCACATGCACCTCGCACGCGCTCGCGTCGGACGGCTCACCGATGTGGCGAGCTGGGAGTTCTACGACGGCGACGGGTGGTCGTCCGACCCGGCCTCGTCGGCGCGGCTGGCCCGGAACGTGGGCGCCTCCTACAGCGTCACTCCCGTCGCTGGACGGTACGTCCTGACGACGAGCGACGCCCTGCTGGGGGACACCGTCTACGTCTCCATCGCCGACTCGCCGGTGGGGCCGTTCGACGAGCGGATACCGGTCTACGTCGCACCGGAGGCCTCGACCGGTGACTTGTACGCCCCGTACAACATCGCCGCTCACCCCTCGATCAGCCGGCCCGGCTCGCTGACGATCAGCTACAACGTCAACTCGTCGAAGGGGTTCGACGGGATCAGACCCAACGCCAACAACAACCGGCCACGGTTCCTCGACATCCACCTCGACTGGGACGAGTGACCCGGGCACACGTCGGACCTGGGACGAGGTTTCGCGAACCCGTCGAGGACGGACGAGTCAGGAAGACACGGCTGTCCCGCGGGTGCGAGGGAACATTCCCCGGCCGGCGCTCGTCTGTCCCTGTGAACACACGACGACGCGGAGTCGTCCGCTTGGTCGCTAGGCCACCGGTATGTCGCGGACGAACTCCGGGAAGTGAGGCACCATGGCACGGCTCACCGACCGCATCCGTGGGTTCCTGCACAGCCGACAGGGAGAGCAGCTCACCCGCCGGATCCGCCGCGAAGGCCGGAAGCCTGGGACGCAGCGGCGGCTGCGTGGGTTCATGGATCGCCGCCGACCGCGCTCCCGCTGAACACGGATCCTCGCTGTGCCAGCTGTCGGAGTGATCCCACGCTCCGACACCGGTCGAGGTGTGCCCCGTTGGTGCCGAGCTCGTCGTGGAACGTGAGCTGTGCTCACCGGGACGTCGGGTCGAGTCGGGCGGGCTTGAAGAGGGCCGGGTCCTTGCCCGTGCCGATGCCCGACCCCCACTCGATCCACCCCTTGCGGCCGTTCCCGTCGTTGTCGTTGACCAGCAACGACACGCTGAGCAGGGCGTCGTCGGGGTCGAACGGTGTGAGCTTGTCCCACGGCAGCGCCAGCTCGTAGACGGTCTGGTGCTCCGCACGGGTGACGGCCACGTCGACGTCGGTCACCGGGCCGGGCTCGCCCTCGACCGTGATCCAGCGGTGCGCCCGCGGACCCTCGGGGGTGAGCGCCACTCCGTACTCGTAGAAGTCCGTCGTCTCACCGGGCATCCCGACGGCCACACCGATCTGGATCGAGTCACCCGACCAGATGTCGGAACCTGTGTAGGGCTGGGCGTGCGCGTCGTCGGTGATCAGCGCTGACAGGTAGAGGGCCTCGTCGTCCCACGTCAACCACAGCTGGCCGCTGAGGTCCTCCGTGCCGCCATAGTCGCCCATCACGACCGTCCCCTCGGCGGCCAGGTCGACGCCGCGCACGCCGTCGAGATCGTCGAGGACGCCGTCGACGCTGATCGACCGGCTCGCGATGCCGTACAGCCCTTCGTGGTCAACGAGGACGACGGTACCGCGGTGGACGGCGTCGGGGAACTCAGGCAGGCTCACCCGCACCTCCACGGAGTGCCTCCCCGTCGGCAGGTGCAGCGGGACGTCGACGACGTGGGACGCGCCCGGCGGCAGTGAGGACGGCAGCGGTTGCGCGCCCGAGGTGCCGCCCACCGTCCAGGTGAGGCGGTCGAGGGCGAGGTCACGGTTCGCGTTGCTGGTCACGGTCACGGCGAGCGTCTCGGCGCCGTCCCGCAGGACATGCGTGGCCCGAACCGAGACCGGGTGCACGACGTCGACGGACACCGCGAGCCGCGCCACCGCCCTCCCGCGGACCACGAGCCGCCCCACGAGCTGGCGGGCGCCCGTGACGTCACCGGCCGACACGGGGACGGGGACCGCGACCCGCTGTCCCGGACGAGCCGACACTGGAACCGACGTGTCGGCGATCTCGAACCGGCCCTGGAGGGGATTCCGCGGCTCCTTGGTGTTGTCGATGCCTAGCACCACGTCGACCGGGTCGCCGACCACGACGCGACCGTCGTCCTCGAGCGTCAAGGTCATCTTGTCGTCGACGGCGAGGCTGGCGTCGCCCCGCACGTAGAGCGGGTTGCCATCGAGCGACAGGTAGATCCGCCCAGCGTGCGGGTGGTACGTCCGCGTCACACCCATGAGGTCGGCGACCTCGAGCGGGTGATCAGTCGTGACGCTCACCGTCGTGGGCTCGTCCGACCACACCACTCGGATGTCCGAGCCGTCCTTCGCGAAGACGTGGCTGTGGACCCCGTCGACGACGTTCTCCTCTCGCTGGTAGGTCGCGCCGGTCAACAGACGCGTCATGGCGGCGTAGCTGACGTAGGCGGGCTTCGGCGTCCACGCTCCGGCTGGGTCGGCGCCGTTGCGGATGATGCCGAAGTTGTGCTCGTTGTAGCTCGTGTCGAGCCCGTCGTTCATGAAGTCGTACCAGTGGGGCGGCGACTCCGACAGCTAAAAGACACAGTGACCCGACGGAGCGCCCACTCCGCCGGGTCGACGACTCGAACCTGGTAGGGAGGTCCGAGCCATGCCAGAGTCTACCTGTACGCCGTGGTGCCAGATCCGCGGGAGCCGCGAGCACATCATCTGTCGGTACGACGCAGGTGAGTACACCGGCGACGACGCGAACGTCTACGTGGCGCTGCTCGCCTACCATCACTCCGGCGTAACTCTGGACATCGCGATCGTCCCCCACGATGAGGACGGCGAGGCTCACTCGCTAATCATCGATCCTCGCGACGCTGAGTCGGTCGCCGCGCTCCTCGATGCTCTCGGTGCTCGCGACGTCGCGAAAGCGGTCCGCGAAGCCGGTCGAGTCGCTGAGAGCGGGGAGGACGCCTGATGTTCGCGATCTTTCTCGGATCCCTGCTCTGGATCTCGGCGGTCGTCGTTCTCCTCGCGTTGCTCTCCGGAGCCGCTGACGATCTCCCGCACCCATCGCCGAGGAGGCGACCGTGAGCCGACACGAGGATCGCCAGCCGCTGAGTCCCCTGGTGGCGTTCGTCCTCGCGTTCGTCGTAGCGCCCTTCGTGGCGACGCTGATCTCGTGGCTGGCGCACTGCCGCTAGCTCCCACGATCGTCCGCTGAGCGGATGGGGTCCGGCCGGTTCGCCGCCGACCGGACCCACGATGCGGAGTCCCTCCCGGTCCCTCCGTGGTGCTCTGGCCAGTGCGCCGAACAAGGACCGGCCGTCGTAAAGCGTGTGGAGGCGACGGCTCCACCGTGGCCGGTGTGCGCGGCCGGCCACGAACATAGCGCCCAGGCTGCCGTCCGACGGACGGTGGCCTAGAGGCGCGGGCCGGGCGAACGCGAGAGGGACAACCCGGGATGGGGAGCCAGAGGGGGAGGGTTAAGGACAGGACTGTCTACGCGGCGTCCGCGACGTCCCCGTCCGCGTCCTCAGAGCCTCTCCAGCCTTCGTTCTCAGCGCGTTCACAGACGTCGTTCCATAGTCGCGCCATTTCGCCGTGCGACCAGACGCGCAGCACGGCAACTTCCGCCGGCGACGATGCCCGTCCGCGGACCACGCGGGTGACCTGGGCCCGGATCTCGTCCTCCAGGGCGTCCTCGCCGAGGAGGTAGGCCGACTTCAGGTCGCTCCACCGGTACCTCGGACGGGTCGGGACGACGGCGTAAGGCGAGCGGTAGGCGTGGCGGGGCACGTCAGCTCCTTTCGTCGTCGCGCGGCCACCGGTACGGGTCTTTCCACGGTTCACCGTTCAGCCGCTTCGTATACTCGATCTCCAGCTCCTTCGGCGGCACGACCGCATCGATCGCCGCCTCATAAACGTCGGGTCGGCGCTTCGCCCAGTCACCCAGCTCTTCCACGTACCGGTCCGCCGCGGCGATCACGTTGTCGCACCCGTACTTGTCCGGATAAAAGATCGGCAGTTCGCCGAGCCCTGGCACAACAACGCGGTAGCCGGGGCCAGGACCGGTCTCCTTGCGTAGACGCCGTACTGTCCGTGCCATACCTTACGCCCATCTAGCTCTCGCAGCTCGCCGAGCGCGCCAGGAGATCACGCGGCGGACGCTCGGATCAAGGTCGTCTTCGTCCACATCCGCGTCAACGTCCGGGAGCCGAAGCTGCCGGAGCAGTGACGCGAGAACCTGCCGGTGCATGCGGATCTCGGACACGAGCGGGTTCGCCACGCGCTGTTTCATCGACCCGAGCACGATAAGATCCGCGCCGCGAAGGGCGTTCTCAATCCGTTGAATCAGGTCCGCCTCGCGGCAGGCGTTATCGAGGACTTCCAGCTCGTCCGCGCGTAGCTCATACGTACTGACGATCCGCTCCCAGAGCCGCCGGCCACGCTCGCCGAGGTCGCCGGGTGCGGGCGGCGGCACGTACTCATCACGATCTGTCACGATTTGAGGTCCTTCCAGTAGTGCAAGGGGACGTTGTCAAAAAACCAGACCCTAGATCCGCGCTCACTGACTGGCTCGGCGTATCACGCGACCGGTCGCGAAGGCCTCCTAGGGGTAACCTCCCTGGGGGTCCGTCACGGCTCGATCAGCCCAGGATGAGGCGGCTGAGGACGTAGCCGCGACGGTCGTGGCCGGTGTGCCGCTCGACCTTCGCGTCCTGACTTCGACAGGTGATGCTGCCGGCAGAGGGACCTCAGGTTGGTCAGGCTGTGGTCGTCACCGGGTCGGATGTGATCAACATCCGTCGCCGGACGCGGGCAGCGCACGCCGTTCTCGACCCAGGTGCATCGGTAGCCGTCACGCGCCAGGACAACCTGTCGGCGCTTCTTCCAGTCCGGCGGCAGTCGATATCGTCGGGTAGACCCTCGCCATGCGGTCATCCGGTAGGTCCTTTCGAAAGACGCGGGAGGAGGAGGACCGGACGGACAACGCCCAGGTCCCCCTCCGTGGCCCGGGGCGTCTCAGTCGTACACGCCCAGGTCGCTATCGATGTCTGGGCCCTCGATCTTGTGAGGCCTGGTCGCCTGGCGGTGTACGACCCGGTTGGCGTTCGTCGCGCCCTTCACCCGCTCCCGAAGCTCCTCCGGTGTGGCGAGCGAGAACCCGGTCGGGACGGCGCCGCGAGCCACCGCGACAAGAGCCAACTCCAAGCCCTTCTCCGCCAGCTTCGCCAGCTTGACGAACGGGGTGCGCTGCTCTAGCGACCTGTCGGTGTTGTCAATCCGGTGGTCCAGACCGGACGTGTACAGCGGGTCGATCACGGGGAAGTCGACGACCCGAAGCAGCGTCCTGACATTCGAATGAAGTTCGATCGTCTTCCAACCATTCGGGATGTCGTACACCGGACCCGCGATAACGCCAATAGCAAGGATCTTGGCGAGCGTGTCTCGCGCTGCGGTGAACTCCTCCGCACGGTTGGCCTGGACAACCGCCTCTAGATCCTGCAGAGGATTTGGTACGTCGGGAAGCTTGCGGACGTTCTCACAAAACGTCTTCGCGATCTTGTCGAACGCCGGGCGAACCATCGCGACCAACTCGCCGCGCGTCTGGGCGATCATCCTCTGAGCGGTGATCGCGACCGTACCGAGGACGTCGGTGTCCCGTAGACTGTCGATCATCTGAGCGCGGCGGTACGCCTCCGCGACGTCCGCGATCTTCGCCTCGAAGTCGCCAGTCGGATCCGCGGCGATACGCTCCGCCAGGGAGCGAGCCACGGCGCGCGGACCGGGCTCTCGCAACAGGTCATTCAGTCGGTCGAAACTCTCGACGATCTCGCGGAGGGTGGCGGGAAGCTCCGAAATTCCCGCAGCGCTCAGAGCGGTTCGAATCTCGTTGATTTCACGACGGGCGTCGATCTCAGGAATCATGTCAGAAAACTCCTACCGGATCAGTTGGACTGGGACCAGGCGTACGCGTCCAGAGCCTGATTGAGACGGTCGATGTCAATGCTCCCGTCAGGGCGACGCGGGATGGACAGGTCATCCTCCGTAGGCTGTTCGGGAACCGCATCGATCGGCTGGCTAGCCTGTTCGAGGGCCTTCGTGATCGCGTCAGCAAACTGCTCCGCGACACGCCGCCGACGGTCGCGCTCCAGCTCGACGCGCTCACGCTCGCGGCGGACACGTTCAGCGTCAGCTTCGGCGGCCTGGCGAAACCCGTCCATGATGGCGCGTCTGCGGTCGAGAGCTTCGAGGGCAAAAAGGTGGGCTACCTCGCTCACGGGGACTCCTTTCGGATCGGCGCGTGTTCCAGGCCCAGTTCCTCGCGGACGTCGCGGGGAACTGGAAGCGAGCCGGGCCAGTCGCCGCGGCTACGAAGCTTCTCGAAGTACGTCTCGAAGTTGGTCGGGTGCCCCGCGACGCGGGACGGTAGGGGCATCCCGAGCGGACGGCCGGATTGGCGAGCGAGGGCACGGGCAACACGCTCGGCGTCGAGCCGGGCGTCTAGATGGGCTGAGCAGCGGCCCTTATATCGAGACCGAGCACCGCAGACCCAGCAGATCCGGTCTGTCATGGGGGTCCTTTCGGATCGAAGGCACGCTTTGAGAACCGCCGGCGTGCCGGACGGCGGTTTGGTCGGCGAGGACGCCGGGAGGAGGACGCGGGGCGGACGAGCGGGGCGGAGTGACGCCACCGCTGAGGATGACAGTCTCTCCTCCGGCGTCCTCGGAGATGGCTCTCAGAGCCGTTCTGCGGCCGTCTGAGGCGGCAACGGCTCCGGCGAACCTCCCATACGTACGCCCAGGCGATCGAGGCTGTAGCGGCCGCTCAGGGCGTCTCAGAGGGCGTTCTACGCGGCGGCAGACGGAACGTGAGCCGACGCCTCGCCAGGTCGGGGGAAATTCAAACGGGCGAACTCGCCGTAGTGCTTGCGCGCAGCATCGTCGTATGCGCGGGCGGCTTCCTCGGCAGTGGCGAAGTAGCCGAGGTAGGTCCGGCGGCCGTCGACGTTGATATACGCCTTCCACTTGCCGCGTGTCCTATCGAAGCCCACGCCGCGAAACCCGGATGTATTGTTCCGACTTTTCCGCTGGTAGCGCGTGTTTTCAGCGTTCGACGCGGGGCGAAGGTGATCCGGCCGCACACATGCCCGGTTTCCGCAAACGTGATCGAGCTGCTTACCGTCCGGGATCGGGCCGACCAATGCGGCGTACGCGACGCGATGGGCTAGTACCTTCCGCCTCGTCGCGTCGGTTTGCGAACCGCCCCAGAACTGGCCGTAGCCGGCGCTATTCTTTGCCCCGGTCCAGACCAGGCACCCGTCAGGCTCCGTCGGCAAAGCGACGTGCTTCCAGAACCGACGCATCGTCAGCTCGTCCGTCGGAATATCGCGGGTGGACACCTGACTCCTCCTTTGCGTGAGAAACCGCCAGCGGTTGCCGGCGGTGCGGTGGGAACGCGGGAAGATGGTGAGGGCAGGGACGCAGGGACGCATACAGGGACGCATCGCCGCTAGATGCGTCCCTGTCCGTCACTCGTCCTCGGCGGCCACAAGCCCCAGCTTGATCACCCGCTCGCCGTTGCTCTTCCCGCGGTCGACGATGAGCCCGGCCGCACGAAGCGTTTCCTGGCTCTTCCGAAGCGCCACGCTGAGCGACGTCGGCGACGACGGCCACGGGGCACGCGGGTCGTCCGGTCGGCCACGCTCGCGACGTACGCCGGTCCGGAACGACGCCGGAGCTGGTCGCGGAGGCGGCCCGTCGGGTCGGTCGGCGAGCCGATCCGGCGGGTCGGTGCGGTCCGCCTGGCGTGGGTCGTCCTGAGCGAAGGCGCGGGCGATCGCAGGACGGCCGCGGGAGTGACGCGGGAGGGCGGTGGGTCAGTGTATGGAAGCCGTCCGAGTGATACTTTTTAAGTCACTTCCATATTTGTTTCATAAAGACACGCACGCTTATGAGATGAATATAGGAGTGACAGTTCAAACCATCACTCGGACGGCTTCCGTACACTTCGCAGGTCAGACCCCCGTCTCCCGCGTCCCCCGCGCCTACCGGACCCGCCTCCTCCGCGACCGCTCGGACATCAGGTCGACGACGGCTCCGTCCGTACCGGTCGCGGCGATCGACCCGGACTCCCGCTTCGCCAGAGCCCGCGTCACCCGCGTCTCCCACCGCTCGACGATCCGCTCGACGGCCTTCTCGAGCAACAGCGCGTCCAGCTTGCTCAGCCCGTCCATAAGGCGCTCCTCCTCCGGCACGATGTAGACGGTCGTTCTGGCGGTACGCCGACGCGGCAGTACCGCTTCGGCAACAGCATGGAAGTGACGCGAGCCCGGGACACGGAGTCGTTCTGGGGCCTCCGGAAAGTCCTCGCGGAACCAGTCCCAGTCGCCGTCGTACTCGGCGAGCAGGTCCTGGATCTCCTCCCGGGCCCTCCTCGCGAGGTCAGCGGTGGGAATCCGGGTCCCCGGCTCCGGTCGAGTCTCCTCGTCCGCGAGGTAGAGATGTCGTAGCCACCACGCCGCCGTCATCATCTCCGCGTGACGGTTACGGCGCCGCTCTTCAGCCTTGCGCTGAGCTTCCGACTCCCTCGTGACCGTGCGCCCAGATCGCCGCTCCTGATGGCCTCCGGCCTTCCTTCCGGCGGCCTTGCTCAGGCGCACTTCGCGGATCTGCCGCTCGTCCAGGTCGCTCAGCCAATCGATCACGCGGGACCGGAGCCGCCGGACGTAGCGTTCGGACAGTTCGGGGCGGGCGAGGACGTACAGGGTTGTCCTGGCTAGGTTCGCGGAGTGTCCGGTGTTGACGCTCTGTAGGTAGGTTTCGCACGCCCAGATGGCGGCCTTCCGGACCCATGCTGTGAACCTGTCCTCCGGGAACTCCTCCGGGACTGGTCCGTCGACGCGATAGACGCGGCGGTTCGGGCCCTGTCGTAGGCCTAGCGCTTCGGCTTGGGTGCCGACTACCTTCGCCAGGTCGACCGGTTCGACGACCTCGTATCCGCTCGCGGTGGCGGTGGCGGCATGTCGAAGTTTCTCGATCAGGTAGATCAGGTTCACGGTCGTGTCTCCAGATCGCCCCCGCGCGGGGCGACCGTGTCTGTCGTTACGCAGCCCGGCGGATTAGCCGTTCGGCTTCGCGGACGAGCGAACGTAGCTCGGTGATGCTGTTCGTGTCTGCAGAGGCGAGCCGGTCTAGGAACGCACGTTCGCGTTCCCTGCGCTGGGCGTGATGCCACCGGGACTTATGGCTTGGATTGCAAAAACGCATGTCGGGCCGTCCGATTAGGACCGCCTGACACCAATCACAACGGCGTGCCACAGCTCCCCCAACGCCGTACCGTACGTGTTTTGGCAAAAGAAGGTGGGTGGACCGGCCCCGCACGTCGACGCCGGTCCACCCTGCGGGTAAGGAGGACGGGGAGCGCGCTACGACCCGTCCGGCCCGGATCGCGACCGCCGCGACGATCCGGGAGCTTTTGTCGTCGAAGGTGTCGAGCCCCGCGCAGGAGGAGGACCCCGGTCTGTCGCGACTGGGGTCCCCGTCCCACCGACATCGCGAACGCCCGCACCGAGTGCCCGACACCCGGAAGGAGGACGGACGAGTCCCCCCTTCCACTACATATGTTCGCGAAAATCCGCTGTCTCACGATGTGAGACTCAAAAATCCGTCATCGACTCGATCGAGTCAAGTTCCCGTTCGATCCGGATCAGCTCGTCCAGCTGTTCGCGGATCTCCGCGGCGAGACGCTCACGCCGACGCCGACGGCGCGCTCTACGTTCCACCGCGAGGTCGAAGTCCCGCTGCTCACGGAGCAGCCACGTCGGCAACGGTGGAACGCCGGACACAACCGAGTCCAGCTCGACCGCCGGTAGCGGAGCGGTGCACGGGTCACCCGTGTCGGCGTCTCGGTAGCGGACCATCGGATGACCAAGGCCGTCGGGGTGCGTCAGTAGCGCCATCCTCCGGTGCGCCTTCTCCGCCGCGTCAAGTCGCCGCTTCCGGCGGATCGAGCACGTCTGCGAGCATGTGACCCGTGGGCGTCCTGGCCCGCTGCGTCCGGGAAGCTGGCGGCCACACTCGGAGCAGTGTCCTGTCGGGCGTCGGTTCGTCTGCTCCGCGAGCCGGTCGGAGATCGCCTTCGCCTCATCGGTCCACCGCCGGGACCGGTACTTGCCCTCCGCGTACATCTCCTCGCACGCGGCGGAGCAGTACTCACGGGTTGGGTCGCGGAGGAGGACTCCGCATTCGGAACAGGAAGTCATGAGTGTCCTTTCAGGGGTGTCGAGACGTGGGGCGAGTTTTCGCCCCTACTAAGGGAATAGGCCAGCGCGGGTCTAGCTGTTCGGATCCTGAGCCGTGACGCCGGTCACATATGCACGGATCGCCGCTAGTCACTGGCTACGCCGAGGAGATCCTCGGTCGGGAACTGGATATCGACCCTCTCCTCGATCGGGGCTCGTGGGTATCGGGCCTTGTGGACGACCACGCGTACGCCGGCGGATCGGAGGAGGTCCCCGCGCCCATGCTCGTCCAGCTTCTTCCACAGGTCTCCGAACGTGACCCCGAGAGGCTTCGCCTCCCAATGACCGGGCGTCCTCGGCGTTTCTCTCAGCACCTTGCGCCGTGCGAGCAACGCCCGCATCCGATCGCGGTAGGCGTCCAAATCGTCGTCGTAGAGCCCCTGAGCGCGGTCGTCGCGCATAGCGTCGATCGCGGCCTGCACGCTCGCCAGTTCGCGTTCGACATCCTCGCCAGTGCCGGGGACCCACACGCGCTCGACGGCCGGAAGCCTCCCGAACGTCTCCAGGAACTCACGCTCCAGGTAGTCCCACACCCGTCGGTAGCGAATGAGAACGCCGGAGCATGGCTGTCGAGCCGACCCAACGCACCGAAGGTGAGCCTCACCGGTCTTGTCATGGTTCCTATTCATCGTCATCTGGCGGCCACACAGGCCGCAGAACGCCACCCGGTAGAGCGGATGCGTTGCGCCAGGTCGTGTCCGTTCGCCACGCCGGGACTCCAGAGCCTGTCTGGCCTTTTCGACGTCCTCGCGAGGCGCAACAGGCGGCCAGAACTCGACCTCGCGGCCGTCGTCGCCGCGGATCACGTGGCCTCGTGAATCGGTCCGCCAGCCGAGGATCGACGGGTGCCTGATGATGTGCGCGATCCCCGGGAAACCCCAGGCGGCCGGTTTCGGGTTCGGCGACTTCGCACTGTGGACGCGTGGGGCAGGTACGCCCCGCCGGTTGAAGTCGCGGGCGATGGCGGTAGCTGTCTCTCCTGCGCACAGGCGCCGGATGATCTCGCGGATGATCTCGACCGCCTCTGGGTCCCGCTCCAGAACCTTTCCCACGCCGTCTGGCGCGGGGACGATCCGAAGACCGAACGGCGCACGCCCATAGACATGCCTGCCCATGCTCGCGAGATGTTCCTTGCTGGTCAGGACGCGTTCGCGGATGAGAGCACGTTCCATCTCCGCGAAGACCGCCAGGATCTGAACCATCGCGCGACCGTATGGGGTTGTCGTGTCGAAAGGTTCGGTCACGCTCACGATGCTCACACCGGCGGCTTCGAACCGCCGGAGGAGATCGACGAACCCGATGAGTGACCGGGCGACTCGGTCGAGCCTGTACACGACGACCGCGTCGAAGTCGGCGAGCCGATCGAGGAGGGCCGACATCGAAGGCCGGTCCTCCGGCGGAGTCGCTCCGGACACGCCGTCGTCGCGGAACTCCGCGACCACCGCCCACCGGTTCCGCTCCGCGAGGGTGCGAGCGTGCGCGAGCTGGAGGTCGCAGCTCGTGCTGTCGTCGCGTGACTTGCTAAGTCGGGCATAAAGGGCTACTCTCACACCCGTTAGGGTACCTGTCGCGGTCGTCGCAGGATCAGTAGAACCGCTCAACTCCCTTGGAGAACGCGACGACGTGGCTCCGCACGATGTAGGCCGCTTGGGTCGCCTCGCTGACGCCTCGGCTGGTCACGTGCGTCGGCCAGCCCAGCTCGGTGATCCAGATCGGCTTGGGCTCCCCGTCGTTGTACCGGCGCACCAGCGCGTCGAGCTGCGCCAGGCTCTCCCCGATCTGCTCAGGCTCGGCTGGGTAGACGTACGGATGGACCGACAGAGCGTCCATGTAGTCCAGTCCGCCGAGCTGGAAGAGTTCCTCGAGCCAGTCCAGCGGAACCCCGGCGGTGGCGCCGCCGACGACCGTGACGTCGGGGTCTTGAGCCTTGACCTTCTCGTAGGTCCGCTTCAGCAGCGGGAAGTAGTAGTCGGCGCGGTTGTCGGCCGGACCATCGCCGATGTCTCCGAAGTTCGGGATGTTGAACTCGTTGTAGACCTCCACCCACGGTGTCTCGTCCCCGAAGTGCTCGATGGTCGCCGCGGTGTAGGTCGCGAAGGCTTCCCGACCCTCGTCGCTGTAGGGCGTGGCGTTGTTGTCGTAGTGCGGGTTGGTGTAGACGGCGATCGGCAGCCACGTGATGTCGTGCGCGTCGAGAGCGGTGTTGAGCTGCTCGAACTCGTCGAAGGTGTACTCGCCCTTCGTCCGCTCGATCGCGTTCCAGCTGGCGTCCTCACGGGTGGTGGCGACGCCCGCCTTGGCGGCCAGCGCGACCGCACCGAAGCTCGGGTAGCCCCAGTTGGGGCGCAGGAAGTGGACGGACATCCCGAACGGGGAGTCCACGCCGGCTGGCCGTTGGAACGGCGACAGGACCGCGATGCTCGTCTCCGCCGTCGCGATCGTCGCGTCATCCGCCTCGGCCGTCACGGTCAAGCGGTAGTAGCCAACCTCGTCCAGAGGGAGCGTGAGCGTCTCCTCGGGGGCTGTCATGGCGAGACGTCCCTCGGCCACCCGCTCGCCCCAGAAGTCCGTGACGCGCCAGGTGACCTCCTCGGCACGGGTAACCACCCTGACCTGGACCGGCTCCGGCTGGACGACGATGTTGCCGTCGACCACCTGCCGCAGCACCAGGTCCGGGACGGTGACCGCCATCGTCACCTCGTCGAACCGCACGGCTCCGGACACCTGCCCTCCGGACAACTCGCTCCTGTCGAGGAGGAGAGCGATCCCGGTCGCCGGGCCGTGCCAGACACCGTCGTTGGCGCCGCCCCAGTGGGTATAGCCGTCCCCGCCGTCGAAGCGCGTCACCGCCACCTGCTGCCACTCCGTGGTGGATCGCAGGACGAGGCGTTGCTGGTGCCACTGGCCGGTGGAGTCGGCCATCCGGAGACGAATGTGTGTCGCGTCAAAGGTGCGAACCCATAGGCGTAACGCGCGGGCGTCGAGGCTGGGAAGGTTGCGGGACACCGACACGTAGTTGCCGCCGCCGCTGAAGTCGCCTCGCAGCAGACCGGACCACGCGCCCACCTTGGCGTCGGAGGCGTCCCGCTCGAACGAGCCCTTGGCGCCGGGGAACTCCTCGCCGAGGCCGAGAATCCACCCCTCCTGGTCGGACTCGAACGTGCCGACCACCTCGTCGACGGTCTGGGCGGCGTGCGCGGCCGGGCTGAACGCGCCCACCGTGACCGCGAGCGCCGCCGCGAGCGCCGCGGCCAAGGCAGGTACGAGTCCGCCGGTACGGGTTCGCCGATGGAGCCTTCTCGTCATCGGAGCGCCCTTCCTCCCCAGGGCTGAGCCGCCCCACGACGCCCACAGCGACAGGGATACGGCCGACGTGGCGCGGAGCCCGACGACAACCACAGGGGATACGGATGCCGAGGCGATCGTCGCTCGCGACAGTAGAGACGGGCGTAGGAAGCGTCAACGACTCCTCACGGCCGGACGACGCCACCGACAGGGACCGGCCACGTGGGCTCTCGCGGAGCCGCCGCGCAAGGTCTTGAGGCGTCGTCAATCACGGTGTCCGCGCCTTCGTCACATGTCCCCAGTGATCCGGTACGGTGCGGCCCCGCACACTTCCTCTAGGAGTGGAGAACCCGATGCACTGGTACATCGACGTACTCAAGAAGTACGCCGTTTTCCACGGCCGGGCGCGCCGCAAAGAGTACTGGATGTTCGTGCTCATCAACTGGATCATCACGCTGATCCTGAACATCATTGAGCGGGCGGCCAACTTGGCCCAGCTCCACTGGCAGTGGTCCGCTCGTCGCGCTGTACTCGCTTGCGGTCTTCCTGCCCGCCCTCGGTGTGGCCATCCGCCGGCTGCACGACACCAACCGTTCCGGGTGGTGGGTGCTCCTCGCGCTGATTCCTCTCGTGGGCTGGATCTGGCTCATCGTGCTCCTCGCCCTGCCCGGCACGCAGGGACCGAACAAGCACGGTCCGGACCCGAAGGCCGCGGAGGCCATGGGTTACCAGGGTGGCCCCACACCGGCATGAGGAAGCAACAGCGAGTCTGCACGTCTGACGACGACCAAGCGGCGGGGTCGACCGGAAGCCGGTCGACCCCGCTCTTCTTTTCGGCTGCTCTGGCCGGCCTCAGCTCATGAGGTCAGCGCCGCCGGTGTAGCGGGCGACCGCGTCGTGGTCGAGCCGAAGACCGAGACCGGGCGCGGAGGGGATCGCGAGCATCCCGTCGTCGTCGAGCCGCCACGGCTCGGCCACGAGTTCGTCGATGTACGGCGAGCCGGTCTTGTACTCCACGAGGGTTGTGTCCGGGAGGGCGGAGGCCAGCTGGAGGTCGGCGGCCAAGCCGACCGCCGTGTTCCACCCGTGGGGAATCAGCCGGGCACCATGCTCCTGCGCCATCCATCCGATGCGGCGCGACTCCGACAGGCCACCCACCTTGGTGGTGTCCGGTTGGACGATGTCGAACGCGCCCGCCCGCAGGTACGGCGTGAACGCTTGGCGCCGCGTCAGTACCTCACCGCCCGCGATGGGAACCGGCGCGTGTCGACGCAGGGCCGCCCAGTCCTCCACCGCGTCCGGCACCAACGGCTCCTCGAACCACGCGACGTCGTACTCCGCCAACATCCGCGCCGTCCGCATGGCCCACGGGTAGTCGCCCTGCCAATGGGCGTCGCTGCCGCCGGCGTCAACCGCGAGCAGCGCTGCAGGACCGACCGCCTCGCGCGCCGCCGCCACGATGCGCTCGTCCACCTCGGTGGATCGGCGCCCGAAGGGCCCCCAGCCGATCTTGAACGCCCGGAAGCCATGCTCACGCAAGCGGGTGAGCTCCTCGGCGAGCCGGGCCGGCTCGTCCATGAGCACGGACGCGTAGGGCTGCACGCGGTCCCGGTAGCGGCCACCGAGAAGTCGACCCACCGGCTGTCCGGTCGCCTGGCCGAGGATGTCCCACAGCGCGATGTCGATGCCGCTGATCGTGTGGGTGATGGCGCCGCCCCGCCCCATCCAGAAGGTGTTCTGGTGGAGCTTCTCCGTCACTCGTTCAGGCTCGAGGGCGTTCTCGTTCCGGTACAGGGGCTCGAGGACCTCCAGCGCACCGCGCACGAGCGCCTCGTGGGTGAAGACACTGCCGATGCCCACGAGCCCTTCGTCGGTGTGGACGGCGACCAGGGTGTGAACGACGTCGTCGGGGTTGAGCTCCGCGCTCCACCCACCGGCCGGGGTCGCACCGCGGAACCCAGCGACCTTCACCTGCCGGATCCTCATCAGCTCCCTCTCGCGCTCGGGGTCGAGACGTCAGCGGGTCACCGTAGCGTCCAGCGTCCCGCCCTTCGCGCTGAGTGACGCGCGGGCTGGGGGCTCGAATGACAGAGAGCTCCGAACAACAGAGAGAGCAGGGTCCCGAGCGCGCGGAGACAGGCGGGAGGCCGGAGCCCGAAGGCCCCGGCCTCCCGCCTTCGTGTCGTGGCGTTGCCGCGTCAGGCCGCGAGCTCGCGAGCCTGGGCGGCGCCGCCGATCGGGATACGACGCGGCTTGGACTCCTCGGCGACCGGGATCCGGATGCTCAGGACGCCGGCGTCGTACTCGGCTTCCAGCTTGTCGGTGTCGAGGTTCTCCCCCAGGTGGAACTGCCGAGTGAAGGTGCCGTGCGGGCGCTCACTGGCCAGGACCTCCACGTCGTCGCCCTCGAGGTCCGGGCGCTCCACCCGCACCGTCAGGACGTTCCGCTCGACGGTGAGCTCGATGTCGTCCGGCTTGACGCCCGGCAGGTCCATCTGGACGTAGAACGCGTCGTCCTTGCGGTAGGCGTCCATCGGCATCGCCGGGGCACCGAACGAGGACAGCAGCCGCTCGGTCAGTCGGTCGAACTCACGGAACGGATCAACTCGGGTCACCATCGCCACCACCGTTCTCCTCTTCCCTCCCGTACTTGCTAGACGGTGGAGGATGAAGATTGAGTCTGATCGACTCACCTTTTCTATTAGCTCGCCTAGCTGGATATGTCAAGGAGAGCGGCGCATCTTACGCCCACCCGCCGCAGGGCGCACGAATACACGACGTGTCACGACTGGCACGAGAAGTGACACCTCGCACGGAGGAGTCGCCCGCGTCCGGGTCCGACGGGAGCCAGACGGGTGCAGACTGTCCCCGTGACGGCGAAGCGGAGTCCAGGCACGTCGCGCGCGCCCGCCAGGCGCAGTGCCGGCATCCTCCTCTTCCGGCGGACGGCTGCCGACGCCGAGGTTCTCCTCGGCCACATGGGTGGCCCCTTCTGGGCGCGCCGCGACGCCGGCGCCTGGTCGATCCCGAAGGGACTGACCGAGCCCGGGGAGGACCTGGTGACAGCGGCTCGTCGGGAGTTCACCGAGGAGCTCGGCCTCCCGGTTCCACCAGGCGAGCTCATCGACCTGGGCACCGTCAAACAGTCCGCCGGCAAGATCGTGACCGTCTGGGCGCTCGAAGGCGACCTCGATCCGGTTGAGGTCAATCCGGGCACCTTCACGATGGAGTGGCCGCCACGGTCGGGACGCCTCCAGGAGTTCCCCGAGATCGACCGGGCCGCGTGGTTCGATCTGGCCACGGCGTACCAGAAGGTCGTGGGCTACCAGCGCCCCTTCCTCGACCGCCTGCGAGACCACCTGCGCGGCACCGCGGAACCGTCGACCTGACCAGGTGCCGAGCAGGCGACGACGACGTCCGCAGGTCGGCCCTTGCCGACGCCTGGACGGACTCGTGCGCCTGCACCTGCCACGACCTCGTCCCGTCGTTGGGGTCGGTGCGCCCGTCGTCGCGGCACCTGCGCGCTCGGAATATGACTAGCGGACGAGCGCACCGGCTGGAACCATCGAGCCATGGTCGATGCGAGCGGTGTGCGGATCTCCTGGACGGACCTGCCCGCACACGTCCGCAAGGGGATCGAGGAGATCCTCGACGGCAACGTCGTCGAAGCCGTCTCGCAGCGTGGTGGGTTCTCACCCGGCTCCGCCGACCGAGTGCGCCTCCACGACGGTCGCCGCGCTTTCGTCAAGGCCGTCAGCGCGGACCTGAACCCCGACTCGCCCGGACTCCACCGACGAGAGGCGAGGAACACCGCCCAGCTCCCGGACGACGTGCCGGCGAGCCAGCTCCTCGGCTGCTACGACGACGGCCACTGGGTGGCCTTGGTCTTCGCCGACGTCGACGGGCGCACCCCTCCACACCGTGGCGGTACGCCGACGTCGTCGACGTGCTGGCCGCGCTCCAACAGCTGAGCGAGCGGCTGACTCCGTGTCCCAGTGACGACCTCCCCCCGCTGGCTGACGAGCTGCGCGGCGAGTTCGCCGGCTGGCGCGAGCTGCGCGACGACCCCTGGGACGACCTCCCCGAGGTCGCCGCCACCCACCTCGACGAGCTGATCGAGCTGAGCGCGCTCGGCGTGCGGGCGCTCGACGGCGACACGCTCGTGCACACCGACATCCGAGCGGACAACCTGCTCATCCGCCCGGACCGGTCGGTCGTCGTGGTGGACTGGCCGTGGGCATGCCGCGGCTGCGCGTGGTTCGACACGTTGTGCGTCCTCCTCAACGTCGAGCTGTACGGCGGTCACGACGTCGAGAGGCTGCTCGCGGAGACGCCCCTCCTCGCGGATGTCCCGGCGGAAGCAATCGACGGCGTCCTGGCGGGTTTGGGCGGCTTCTTCTACAACGCCTGCAGGAGGCCACCCTCGCCTGGACTCCCCACGCTCCGCCAGTTCCAGCGTGACCAGGGCGATGCCGTGCTTCGCTGGCTGAGCGTACGCCGAACGTGGTGATACCAACCCGGACCGTCACCGGGACGCAGCACGCGCGGACGACCGAGCTGATCCGCGCTCTCGTTCGATTCCACGACGTGCCAACTGGCGGTACGCTCCCGCGCGGTCGAACGCACGAGGAGGACGTATGGCCAGGTTCGGGCTGGGCTGGCGGGTGTACGGCGATGGGCGGACCGTGCCGCCTGGGGAGGTCGTCGCGCCCGAGGAGCGGTTGAGCTGGGGTCGGACGATCGGCATCGGCATCCAGCACGTGCTCGCGATGTTCGGGGCGACGTTCCTCGTCCCCATCCTCACCGGTTTCCCGCCGGCGACCACGCTCTTCTTCTCCGGCCTGGGAACCCTGCTGTTCCTCCTGATCACCGGCAACCGTCTGCCGAGCTACCTCGGGTCGAGCTTCGCGTTCATCGCCCCGATCCTGGCCGCCAAGGCCCAGGCGGGTCCCGCCGCCGCTCTCGGCGGAGTCTTCGTGACCGGCCTGCTCTTCGCCCTGGTGGGTCTGCTGGTGCACCGGGTGGGCGTGCGCTGGATCGACATCCTCATGCCGCCCGTCGTCAACGGGACCGTGGTCGCGTTGATCGGCTTCAACCTCGCGCCCGTCGCCAAGGACAACTTCGAGACCCAGCCGGTGACCGCTCTCGTCACCCTGGTCGCGGTGCTGCTGGCGACCGTGCTCTTCAGCGGCATCCTGGGCCGGATGTCGATCTTCGTCGGCGTCCTCGTCGGCTACGCCGCCGCAGGTCTGCAGGGCCAGCTGGACTTCAGCGCCGTGGAGAAGGCGGCCTGGGTCGGCCTTCCGACGTTCACCGGAATGACGCTGGACTGGTCCGTCATCCCGATGTTCGTGCCGGTGGTTCTCGTGCTCATCGCCGAGAACCTGGGTCACGTCAAAGCCGTCGCCTCGATGACCGACCGTTCGATGGATCCGCTCATCGGCCGGGCCTTCATCGGCGACGGTGTGGCCACCATGCTCGCCGGCGCCGGAGGCGGTTCGGCCACGACCACGTACGGCGAGAACATCGGCGTCATGGCCGCGACGCGGGTCTACTCGACCGCGGCGTACTGGGTGGCCGGCGTGGCCGCCTTCGTGCTGGGGCTCTCCCCCAAGTTCGGCGCGCTCATCAACACGATTCCCCCCGGCGTGCTCGGTGGCGCCACGACCGCGCTCTACGGGTTGATCGGCATCATCGGCGCCCGCATCTGGGTCGACAACAAGGTGGACTTCCGCAACCCGGCGAACCTCATGACCGCCGCAGTCGCCCTCATCATCGGCATCGCCGACTTCACCTGGACGATCGGTGAGCTGTCCTTCAACGGCATCGCGCTCGGCGCTCTCGCCGCCGTGGCGGTCTACCACGTGATGCGGCTCATCGGGGAGCGCCGCGCCACCCTGCCGGTCGAGCCGGTGGGGGCTGAGGCGGTTCCCAAGGACTGAGGCTCGACGGACGACTCGCCGTTCGCGTCGAGGGCGGCGTCGCCCCAGGATCGGCGGACGCGACGCCGCCCGATGCACCCGGGCTCGCCGACCTGCGCGAGGGCGCCACGCCCCGCGGGAGCGCGGCCACCCTGCCCCTAGCGGAGGGTGGCCGTCAGCGTGCGGCCGTACACCTGGTGGGTGTCGAACCGCAGCTCGGTGCCGCCAGGAACCGGGGTCACCCGCACGCCCTCGTCGGTCGAGACCGGCGCCAGCGAGCGGCCCCGCAGGACGACGGTGACCGACTCCCGGTCCATCGTGGGGTCGGAGACGCTAATTCTCGTGAGGCCGTCGCGCCCCCGCGCCTGCTGGACGAGCACCGACGCGCACCCGTCGATCCTCACCCCCGCCACCTCGTGCCAGCCGTCGGCGAACACGTTGACAGCCGTCACGCCGAGCCGGGAGTGCCGGATCGCCTGGACCTCGGACGTGTTCGCGAGCACGGTCAACGGCCCGTTGACGTAGGACCGCAGCTGCGGCTCGGTCGCGTTCGGCACCAAGGCGTACGCCAGCGACGCCGGTGGGGCGCCGGCCGGCTGCTCGAACCAGACGCCGAAGACCGACTTGGTCACCTGCTGGTCCGGGTTCGCGGTGCGGACCACGCGGAGGTTGCGCGTCACCGTCTCCACCGACACGTTCACCGGTCGTGGCTCGAGGAACACGTACCCGACGGCGGTGCCGTGCGTGCCGTTGGCGTAGCGCAGCCAGACGAGGTCGCCGGTACCCGGACCCGTCCACACGCCGCCGTCACGCAGCGCACCGCGCACGGTGACGTCGTCCGTCGGGGCGGCGATGCGCGCGTCCACGCTCGTGGTCACCGCTCGCCCCGCAGGGTCGGTCACGCCGGCGGCGAGCACGACGATCTCGTCGTCCAGCATGAACCACGACTTGGTGGCGCGGGCGTTCTGGTAGACGACGAAGTCGTCCGGCAGGATGCCCTGCTGTTTGTGGACGTACGGCACGTCGTCGGAAAGCACCATGCCGCTCACGCCGTAGGCACCCAACGTCGCGCCGCCCGACCAGCGGTTCGTCCCGCGGGGGAAGTACACGTAGGTGTTCTGCGACTCCGACGACGGCGTGAAGTTCAGCGGGTGGTCGGGGTTGTCGTAGTACGGCGTGCCGTACAGCTCGGGGATCGTCTTCCGCTCCTCGACTGGAACCGTCACACCCGCGAGCCGGTAGGGCGACACGGTCACGAAGTAGTCGACGCCGTACGCCTGGGTCTGGTCCTGACCCGACAGGTAGAGGTAGTAGGCGCCGTCGCCCTGGAACCACGGTTGCAGGTTCTCGCCGTTCATGTACTCGTACTTGCTGATGCGGTCCGAGCTCCGGGCGAGGGCGAACGCGTAACCGGGACGCCGGTGCACGTGCCGATCCATCGCGTTGAACGCCACACTGCGCGACGGTGGGTTAAGGTCGGCCGGCGCGATCGCGTCGTCGGCGATGATGTCGCTGTAGCGCGCGATGCTGACCGGCGAGACGAAGCTGGTCGGATTGAGCCCGGCCCGCGAGGTCGAGCGGATGTGCTTGACGTACCCCTTGAGAGCCGCGGCGTCCTCACCACCGACGTAGTCGGCGAGGTCGACGATGGCCTCGACGACGACCGCGACGTCGGCGTAGCCGGTCGTGGTCCGGGACACGGCGCGTCCCTTGACCACCTCCATCATCCAGCCTTCGAAGATGAGCGGCGCGAACCCGTCCCGAACCCAGCCCTGGACGATCCCGACGAGATCCTCCGCCGGCGCGTAGCTGGTGCCGTCGAGGATCTTGATCGTCTGGACCACGCGGCTGAGCAGCCCCTTACCGTAGGAGCCGGTGTAGGCGACCGAGTGGTGCTGGATGAACGACCCGTCCGCGTAGTAGCCGTCGGTGACCCCATGGCGGAGGTGGTAGGGGTCGATCGTGGCGTAGACGGTGAGCTGGTCCGCGATCGCCTTCTCGATGCGGGCCTCGTCGCCGAGCACCGCCCCCTGCAGGATCCGGTTGGTGGTGATGTCCGCGAGGTTGGCGCCGGTGTGGAAGCGTGAGTCGAGGTCGACGTCACCGTCCTTGCCGTTGCGTAGGTAGGCGTCCATGGAGGCGACGTAGGTCGCCGCTAGCTCCGGGACGTACTCCCGCGCCTGGTCGGCGAGCAGGACCAACGTCCGGCTGACGTGGTTGGAGATGCCGATCTCCCAGTTGAACCAGTTGCCGTAGTACCCCTGGGACTGGTCGCCGTAGTAGTGCTCGTGCAGCCAGACGAGGCCGTCGAGGACCCGACGTTGCACGGCGATGTCGTCGAACAGGGCGCTACCCGGCGCGCGGGTGGCGAGCGCGATCTCGTAGAGGTACTGGTACGTCCGCGCCAGGTTGGCGTCGTCCTCGCCGAGAGGAAGGCCGGTGAACAGCTCGCCGTCGCCCGCGGCGTCCATGGCCACCAGTCGACTGCGGGCGTTCTGCTCGATGGTGACGAGCTTCGCGGCGACCTCAGGTCGAGCGTTCGACTCCGGCGTGCCGGCGAGCATGGCGACCGTGTTGCCGACGAGACGGGCCAGATCTGTCGGAGGATCGGATTGACCGTCCTCGCTCGCGTCGCCGGTGGTGGCGCTCGCTCGTTGTGGGAGGGCGAGTCCGGACAGGCTCGCCGCGGGAACGAGGGACAGCAAGCGACGGCGGCTGATCTCCACGACCGCTCCTCAGGAGAGATGGATTCGTCAGGTGACGGCGATCACGCGGCGCCATGCTACGACGGTCGTGATCACCTGTCATCGGTTCGCCGAGCTCGCAACGGACTCGCCTGAACGCATGACTCGCCTCGTCGGGAGCTGGACTACCGGATGGTGGCACCGGCCGCCGTCACCCGTCCCCGCCCTGTCGAGCAGTCCACAGCCAGCGATCTCACAGCCACGGCTCGCGGCCTCCGCTGACTACGCTGCTGGCCAGCATGAGGGGGAGGTGTGGTGTTCAAGCATTCACTTGAGGAGATCGCAGCAGCGGCCCGAAAGCTGCGGGACATGGCGGATGCCTTCGACCGCGCGGATCAGGCGATGCGCCAAGAGGTCGATGGGACGGACAGCCGAGGGGCCATTACCGTGCACATGGACAGCGGCGGAAGGGTCGTGAACGTCCGGCCGAGCGCGCGATGGCGCGAGTTCATCGACGCGAACGAAGTCGGCGCCGCGGTCCTCCAGGCGGTCCAGGCGGCCCAAGCCCGACGGCTCCAGCTCTGGGCGGAGGCGCTCGTCGCACCTGGCGATGAGGATGGCACTCCGGATGACGACGACGATGAGACCTCTGCGAGCGTGGTCGATGTCCGCCACCGGCCGTCGTCGAACCTTCCGGACGACAAGCCACTCGACCTCGTAGCTCTCATCGGCGAAGGTATCCAGGAACTCGACCGTGTCATCCACTTGGAGACCACCGATGTACGCGATCCAACGACGGTCACCGGACCCGGGAGCCGCGTGACTGTCACGCTGGGTCCAGCCGCTGAGGTCCTTGCAATCGACGTGGACGCCCGATGGGCCGCTACCACGAATCGGGAGTCTCTAGCCGTCCACCTCGTGCAGGCGTTTGAGTCAGCCTATGAGCAGTTCGATAGCGAACGGGCTCCTCAGCACCAGACCTCCTCCATGCCCACTGAGCTGGCGCGCGTCGCCAACGATCCCGTGGGCACCCTCCGACAGTACGCGGAGTCCCTCAAGGACTGGCCGGGCCTGGCGAGGTCGACTGATCGAACACCCAATGTCGCCGTACCACGAGGTGTAGGACAGTGGCACCGAACCCAGACGACGTCAAGGTAGCGATCGAAGCGTTGCGCACCGCCGCCAAGGAATGGGACAAGGCGAGTGATGAGCTACGACACATAGCTGCCGAGATGGCCAGCCTTGAGATACGGAAGGTTCACATGGGACTCGCCGCCCCGATCGCAAAACCATACGAGGAGACTCGTGACGGACTCGAAGTGCTCCTACTCGAAGCCTCCGAGCAGGCGTACAACATCAGTGACGCGCTCAAATTCGCAGCCAATAGCTACCAGAAAGACGAAGAAGAGGGAATCCACCGACTGAAAAGTATCTGGTGATACGAAAGGTGAAAAGCCATGTCGGTTGAAGCCTATGCAGTTCTTCCGATCCCAATTACACCAGAACAACTGCGTGAGCTCGGTAATAAGATCACCGAGGGCGCGAACAAAGCCGTCGAACTCGGAGATCACGTAATCGATCGCGCCCGCGACTCGCTGCGAGCCATGGCGGCGGATGGAGTTATTTCGATCATAAAATTTGAGGTTGAAGTGAATGAACGGCTCTATGAGCTCCGCGACCAGATAGTCAAGTTCTTCAACTTAGTAGTTGATCTCAGCAAAGGTATCGCGTTTCCGGTCAAAGCATTCTTCCTGGGAATCGCCTGGGCTGATTCTGTCAAGAAGCCGATATCAAGCCTGAAAGCCGTGGTGTCTGACGCCAACCTCGAGGTCGACGACTACTGGACCGGACCAGCAGCCGAGGCCTACAAGAGCGCAGTCCAAGGACAGATGGAGGCAATGGGTGAAGTTATGGCCATCGCTGATGAAGTCAAGTACCACTTATGGGCCCTTGCTGGCCTCATGTTGGCCTTCTACGCCACTCTAGCAGCTTTCATCATTCGTATAGTTAAGGATCTCCGCGCAGCACTAGCCGCGAGCACCACAGGCTGGGGGGCGATCGCCGGTATTGCACTGTTCGTCAACGTGATCAAGAAAAGTAGAGAGCACATTGGTAAGCTTTCCGCGGCTGCATCAGCACTTATCGGCGGCGAAGTCCAAGCTTTCTATAACTTCAGGCAAAGGGTCCAAACGAGCGACAAGTTTCCTCACGGTCATTGGCCCCAGGTAACGACCAGCGCCATGAGAGATGGATCACTTCAGGATGGCGATGATACAGATTGGCACACCAAGGCTCAGTGACATGGAGGCTTTTCGATGACCCTTCTTCCCATCGGCTCGGACGAGTGGTGGGCGCGTTGGTCTCCCGAGCAACGCCAGCGAACCGCCGACTACGCGTCCCGGCGCGTCCGTGAGCTGAGCGTGTGGGTCGCCGTCGCGGTCGTCGGCCTTGTCGCTGCAGCGGCATCGACGGTCGTCGAAGTCCCGGGCCCGGACGATCTACCCGAGCGTCCCGACCTCGTCGGCTTGGTTGGGCTATCCATCGAAAGTGTCATCCTTCTGAGCCAGTTGCTTTCCTGGCGTCAGGTAGGCCGCGTGAGCAATGGTGCCGCCCATCCAAAGACCTTAAGGGGCCTCCGTGGTATTACGATAGCGTCAGCGTTCATTGGATTTTTTACTGGACTCTTTGTTTTTTTCTGGGTTGCTCTCTACCCTGCTTACGCACTCGCTGTAAGCCTGAACCTTATTTCTGATGAATCCCCAACGTTCCGACTAGCCCAGACACTGCTCGCTACGGTTGTCGTCACAGCGATGGCGTGCGGCTTTGTCGCCATATATGGATGGGTTCCTTTGCGCGCCATTCGGGTTATAGGTGATCCCAACCATCACCCTATGGAGAGCTCGTGACCTCATCTACACGTGAGTTTGAACTCCGACTCTTTCTGCTGACGTTAGCCAGCGTCAGCGCATGTTTCGTGCGATGGCGTAGTCGAGGATCCTCCGGGCCCCGGTGAACTGTCGGGTCAGGTTGGCGGCGACCGGCGGAGCAATCGCGCCGCGGTCGCGCTGTCTCTCGGTCCAGTCCACTAGTCGGAGCAGCTTGGTGGTGAGAGCGCGTAGGTGCCCCGTCGAGGCCGTCGTGGACAGGTCGTCGACGATGTCCCGTACCCGGCCGTGCAGCGCGTTCGCCACGCCGGAGTCGATCCCGTCACGCGGCAGGTAGACCTCGTCCACGTCCGTCCGTGCTTGCGTCAATAACGCCTTGACGGCAGCGACGGGACGGAGCCCCGGTGGCACCGCTCTCCCTCGCCACGGCCCCGACGACAGAGCCTCGCTCACCGGCACGCTCGCCTGACCGAACGAGAAGATCACCGTTCCCGCGTCGAGCTCCTTGGCCCCGACCGCCTGCCGCACGCTGTCGAACACCGGCAGACGCTGGTAGAGCGGCGCCACACCGGTGTAGACGAGCTGGCCACCACGCATCCGACCCGCCATCTCGGCCACGGTGTCACGGATGGCCTCGAGGTTCGGCGTGTACGCCTGCGGAATCACCACGTCGACGACGTCCGACCACTGGTGCACCTTCGCCGCCTCCGTCCCGCCTTCCGGCGCCGCGGACACCACGGCGGACGGCTTGGCCCGCTTGACGCGCGCCGACAGCTCGGCGACGAGGCGGTTCTCCTCGTTCTCGACGAAGCGCTGCCACAGCTCCCACCGCTCGTCCGTCGGGTCGAGTGTGATCGGGTCGACCCCGTGCGTCCGCTCGAAGGCACGTCGCGCGTCAGGGCTGAAGTTGAAGGTCTTCCGCCAGTCCTCGACGACCGGGTACCGCATGTAGTCGATGTTGATGCCGTCGAGGTCATACGTCGTCACCGTCTCGACCATGAGGTCGAGGAAGTACTCCCGCGCGACCGGATCGCTGACGTCGAGCCAGTAGAAGCCGTTCGCCGACGGATGCGGCCTCGGGTCGTCGGCGTGGTCACGGTCGACCGCCGCCCATTCCGGATGGGTGCTCAGGATCGGCCCGATCCCGTCGCCCAGCTCGTTGCCCACCGCGAGGCCGTCGATCCACGCGTGGAGAGCGATGCCTCGTTTGGCGGCCTCCTCCTTCCACACCGGGAGCGGGTCGAACCCCTCGAACGCCGGGTTCTGGGCGGGAAGCCCATGCGCCTCGCTCACCGCGCTGGGGTAGATGGTGTAGCCGCGGAAGTAGGTCTCGAGGTAGAGCTCGTTCATCCCGGCCGCGCGCATCCGGTCGAGGGTGCGGCGGATCTCCTCGACGCTCGTCTCGACCGGCCGATACCACATGCCGCGCGCGTCGGCGGGCCGGGCCGGCATCGCCAGGTAGTAGGCCTCGCGTGCCGCCGAGATGGCCTCGTCGACGTACGACAGCGCCGCTTGGTCGTCCGTGCCCCGCGCGTCCTCGGCGCGCCGAACCCACGTTCGCGCCGCGTCCAGGCGGTCGCGCGCCTGCGCCAACGGGACATTGAGGTAGGCGTCGTGAGCGCGTTGCATCACCTCCTCGGACTCGGCGACCGCGGCTTCGGCGTTCCGGATGGACGTGAGCACATCTCGATGGATCGTCACCTGGTGTCCGGACAGGGTGACGCTCGCGCCGACGACTGCGTTCCGCCGCAGCCAGTCCGCCATGACGCCGTGACCGCTCAGGACGTATCCGTCCTCGGGGATCGGGGAGTCGGCACCTGACAGGGCGGTGACCACCCCGTCCCGGGCGATGACCTCGTAGCCCCACTGGTTCGTCCCGGTCGAGCTGCCGTAGGCCGGTGTGTAGACGACGAGCTGGTCCGGGCCCCGATACCCGGGATACGGCGCGCCGTCCGGGTTGGACTCCGCGGTCGGGTCGATCGCGTGCGCCTGCTCGGTGCTGGTGACCGACGTTGGCCGGGTGATGGTCACGTACTCCCCCACATGGAAGTGGTCGGTGATGAAGCCGACCGGGTCGCTGTCGCCGCCCGGCCCCGCGCTGAGCACGAGTCCGTTGGGCGGAATCTCAGTGTCGCCGCTGCGGGACGGGTCGATGCGGATGGAGTTGACGGCGACGATCCGGAACCGCGTCGGGTCGCTCGTCCTCACCAGCGCCGCCTCGGCACCCCAGATGTTCGTGCCGGTCGAGAAGCCCCACTCCGGGGTGTACTCCAGCAGGACACCCTCGCCCCGAAAGGCGTTCGCCCCGTCGATCCGGTGCGTGGCACCGTCCTCGGTTCGTACGAGTGCGCGGTCGTCGTCGACGGCAGTGGTGTCGTCGTCCGCCGTGCCGACGGACCTCAGCACAAAGTCCGCTCGCTCCTCCGCCGCGGCAGGCCCCGCCAGCAGAGCGAGCGACGTGCCGAGGACGGCCAGGATCCCGGCTACGAGGTGCCAACCACCACGCGGTTTGGACATCGGGTGCCCCCTACCGGACAGGGCTTTGCTGACGCCGCCGCAGAACACTAGTCGCGACAGCGAAGTGGTCAGCACCAATGACCACCTCCCGGTCGGCCGATGCCGGTCAGCTGTCGGACGTCGGGTCTATCGTGGCGACACGCGTTCCCCCAGACAGGAGCTGCCATGACGACCCTCCCTGACCGGCCGAACACCGCCCTGCTCGTCATCGACGTCCAGAACGGGGTGGTCGCCCGGGCCCACAACCGTGACGGTGTCATCGCCAACATCAGGTCGCTCGTCGACAAGGCACGCGCGGCGAAGGTCCCGGTGATCTGGATCCAGCACTCCGACGACGAGCTCGAGTACGGTAGCGAGCGCTGGCAGTACGTGCCTGAGCTGGTCCGGAACGAGTCAGAGCCACTCGTGCACAAGCACTACTGCGACTCGTTCGAGGACACCGAGCTCGAGGCGGTTCTCGCTGAACGCCGAGTCGGACACCTCGTCGTCACGGGCGCCCAGACGGACGCCTGCATCCGCAGCACGATCCACGGCGCCTTCGTCCGCGGCTACGACGTGACGCTGGTAGGCGACGCGCACACGACAGAGCCCTTCACCGTCGACGGGGCCCCGACAGCGGAGCAGGTGATCAACCACACCAACCTCTACTGGCACGGGCATTGCGCACCCGGTCGGCGAGGCGAGACGGTCTCGACAGCGGAGGTGACGTTCGCGCCGACCCCGGTCGGATGACGTTCGCTCCCGCCCCGCGTCCGACACGGCGGCGTCGTCGCTCATCAGGCGGACGACAGCCGCGGCGAACTCGGTCCTGGAAACGCGACTGCTCTGTCAACCACGTCGTTCCTGGTGTCGGACCTCGCCGGTGTCCTTGTCCTTCTCGTCGTACGAGACGTCGTGCTTGGTCTCGACCTGCGACGGATCACGCTCGCGGGAGTTGACCGACTCGTTGCGCGAGCCCTGAGAGTCGGAGCTGTTGTCCTGCGACCCGGACGTCCCCTTGCCGATCTCACGGACCCCCTCGCCGGCGCCGCGGCCGAGCTCCTCAACGCCACGGCCGATGGGCGCGGTCAAGCTCGTGATGATCTCCGGGTTCGCCTCGATGGTGCGCATCAGCCGGTCGACGATCTGTGCCACCTTGTCGAGCTTGACCTTCAACATCGCTTTGGCATGGACGTTCTCGATCTCCAGCTCCACCCGCCCCAGGGTGACCTGGGCTCCCACGTGAATCTCCACCGCCTGCAGGACCCTCGCGTGCAAGTCGACGTCGGCCTCGAGGTCCTCGACGTTCAGCGTGATCTTGTCGACGCCGAGATCGGGAACGCTGAGCAACACATCAGGGTCCGGATTGGCGCCGAGCCAGTCTTGTGCGGACGCTTCCTCCAAGCTGCGCTGCCGGTTGTCGTCGCTGTCGTTCATCGCGAACGTCCCCTCACCCGTCGTCCGTGGTGCCGGCGGCCAGGGCCTTCACGTCCTCGGTCGTCATCGGTTTGCCGCCGATGCCCCAGTCGCCGCTCTTGACCTCTTCGACGATGACCGTCGTCACGGGCCGCATGTGCTCGCCCTCGATACCGACCATCGCGTCGGTCAAGGCCCGCACGATCTCAGCCTTCTGTGCCTCGTCGAAGACTCCCTCGATGAGCTTCACGTTGATCAGGGGCATCGGACCCTCCGTGACGACGAGCGCGAGCCCGGACAAGCTCGAGCTTCGACGGCGTGCATTTCTCCCGTCGCGTCCCGACGCTAGTCAGCCACCGGGGGGACTGCCCTCACCCAGAAGCCACCCAGGAGCTCGGACGGTGCCCGGCTTGACGGGCAGACAGCCGGCGGGCCCGAACGGTCGGAATGCCGTGGCGGACAAGCGACGGCCACGAGCGGCCGGCTTGTGTCGTACCACTCCATCGGGATACCTATGGTCTGTACCATTCCGGCAGCTCGCCGATCGTGAGGAGTGCCGGGATGGTGCCGTTCGTGCCTCGTCGAGCCACTGTGGCCAGTGGGGTGGCCCTCGTGGTCGTGTCCTCGATGACCCTCGCCGGACCGTCCGCGGCGGCCGCGGGACCGCGCGATGTCGCGGAGGGCGCGACCTACACGGTGAGCGCCCGCTTCCCCGACCCTAACTACCAGCAGACCGAGCGCGCCAGCTATCCCGACGACGGCTTCGAGCTCACCGACGGCGTCCACGCCAGCCTCGACTTCACCGACCCGGCCTGGGTGGGCTACCTACGCCAGGTATCCCGCGAGGTGGTGCTCGACCTCGGCGAGGTGAAAACCCTCCGCTCGCTCTCCACCGACTTCCTGTACGCGCCCGAGTTCGGCATCCACCTGCCCGGCACGGTGCGCTACTCCCTCTCCCTCGACGGCAGCACGTGGCGCGTCGCCGGTGAGGCGCCAGGCGACAACACGGGCACGGACGTCGAACGCCGCACCGTCGACGTCACCATCACCCCTACCTACGCCCGCTACCTCAAGGTGACGTTCGACGTCAACGTCTGGGCGTTCGTCGACGAGATCAACGCCTACGGGACCGATGGCATCGAGCACGGGGCACGACCGCCGAGCGGACCGCTCGAGCCTGAGGATCAGCCGGGCGACTTCCTCCCCCAGGGTGTCGAGCAGGTCGGTGGCGTCCGCAACGTCTACCTCGCCTACACCTACGACACTCGGTCCCCCAACGGAGAGCTCGGGACTTGGCGAGCCGAGGACTTCCTCCCCGTCATCACCCACGTCGACGACCAGGGCACGCCGACGGACTGGATGTTCGACACCGTTCTGTTCATGGCCGGCGGATCCGAGCGGGACGCCTACCCCACCAAGGCGGAGTGGGACGACCTGCTGGATCGACTCTTCGCCCCTGAGGTGAACGTGACAGCGCTCAACGAGGCGACCAGGCGCGCCACCCGTGCCCTCGGCGCTCCCGGACGCCACCGTGTCAAGGTGATCCTGCCGATCCCGAACCCCGTCCCCGACGCGGCCACGCCGTGGGGAACGCTCGACGGCGAGCAGCTCGACCTCAACCCGACCCGGGTCGGCGAGGAAGCCTCGCTTCGCAACCGTCTCCGCGTGGTGCGCTGGTACGTCGACGAGGCGCTCAGGCGTTACCAGCGGTCCCAGCGCGACCGGCTCGAGCTCGTCGGCTTCTACTGGATGCGCGAGACGGTGATCCCTCGCTCCGCGGACGCCGAGCTGACCCGGCAGGTGTCCACTCTCCTCCACGGCATCCGTCGAGGTACGCCACGAACCCTGCGGTTCTACTGGATCCCGTACTACCAGGCGCCCGGCTTCCAGTTCTGGAGGTCGTACGGGTTCGACGCGTCCATGCTGCAGCCAAACTTCTTCTTCGACGCCACCCTGCCACCGCAGGACACGCGACGGCTGGAGCAGGCGAGCGACCTGGCCCGCTGGTCCGGGCAGGGTGTGGAGATCGAAGGTGACCGGAGCATGCTCACCGACCCGGGCGCGCGGCAGAAGTTCCTCAACTACCTCGAGACGTTCCGACGCACCGGTGCGGACCGCGCGCTCAAGGCCTACTACTGGGGAGCTCGGGACGTGATTCTCGGCGTGGCCCGGAGCAGCGAGCCCGAGGTGCGGGCGACGTACGACGCGGCGTACGAGTTCATCCGGCGCCCGTAGCACCGGGCGCCGGCGCGACGCCGCGGGTGGCGTTGCGCCGGGCGTCCTCCTCGGTGACGTCCAGGATGAACCGTTGCGCTGGGCTGAGCCGGGCAAACGTCTCCGGGCGGATGTAGGCGGCCTGGTCGAGCTGCTGCGGCACGTCACGGCGGCAGAAGTACGAGTGCATCGCCCGACGCGGCCTCGGCGAGCGGTTCAGGGTGCCGCCGTGCCACAGGTGGCTGTTGAACACGACCACCGTGCCCGCCGGCGCCGTCAGCACCACCTCGTCCGGATGCGGGTCAGCGGGATCAGCCATCACCTCCGCCGGCATCTTTCCGCTGCGGTGGGTGCCGGGAACGACGCGCGTCGCCCCGTTCTCCGGGGTGAAGTCGTCGAGGAGCCAGATCGAGTTGCAGACCCGGTACTCGCCTGGCGGCACCGGCTCTCCGAAGTCGGCGTGGAGCGCCTGGTGCCCCTGCCCGGGGAGCGCCGCCCGGCTGTTGAGCGACGAGAGCCGGAACTCGCCCAGGACGTGCCAGATGGCGGCCAGCACCCTCGGGTGGCTGAAGCAGACCTCGAACAAGGGATCCTTGTTGACCAGGTCTGCCAGCCGGTCCGTGCCGACCTCCTGGTGCACCTCGAGTCCCGCCCGGTCTCCTTCCTCGGCGATGAGCTCCGCCAGCCGGCGGTTGATGGCCCCCACCTCGTCGGCGCTGAGGATGCCGAACAGCGGTAGGTAACCGTCCCGATCGAGCCGCTCCTTCTCCTCCGTCGTCAGCGTGTCCTCGTGGACGCCGAGGTCACGAAGGGCGGTGGCCATGTCCATGTGGTCGTCAGGCATCGCTGGCTCCAACGCCGGGGCCCAGGGCGGCCTTGGCCGTGGCTGCTCGACGGTCGAACTGCCCGGACGACCGCTGTCGCGAAGGGCGCCGTCGCGATCGTCGAGGTGAGCAGACGTCTCTCACTATCGGTTCGCGGTGACGCCCGGACAAGACCGCGGCCCCCTCCGGCCGTGAGGAACCAGCCCACGGTCGCATGCACGACCGCTCGGTGCGTGGAACAACAAGACGCACGAGGAGAGCGGCGACCATCCCACGGGTTCACGCTGGCGACATTCCACCGCCGCGGATTCACGGCTAGCGTCGTCTCCGTCGCGACCGTCGTTCCCGCGTCTCCCGAGACCAGCGCCACCACCACGTGAAGAACGCCCCTCCGGCGACCAGAAAGAGACCCCACCCCACCGGGGCGGTCAGGGAGCCGAGCGGCCGACCGGCCAGCTCGACACCGATGATGTAGAGCAGTTGAACGAGCAGGCCAACGCCGACCCCGAGGACGACCGCGGCTGACACGGGCATCTGACGCCAGGCCTGCCGAGCGTCCCACTTCGGAGAGCGCCGCGACGGTGGTTCGTCGTGTGCTGGCATCCGGCTCATCACCTATTGGGATCTAGCTTGCTGTCGACGTCATCCTGTCGGTCCGACATATTCTCGTAGTAGCTCTTGGTCTCGTTGATCGTGGTATTCGCAGCCTTTTGGATGGTACCAAGATAGGTCCGATAATCCTTGAGCGAGTTTATGAGCGCCTGCTGCGCGCTGATCCACGACCCAAATCGGCCGCCTTCACGCATCTGGAACGTCACCTGGACTCGACGCATGCGCTTTCCGTGCATCCGATAGAGCACTCTGCGCAGGCGTCGCAGAATCATGACCACCTTCGTAAGGAACGCCGAGAGGCGGCTCATGACAATACCTGCCTGGGCAGTCGTGGCAGCTCCCGCCGCCGCGGTGGAGGCGCCGAACGTGGGACCGGCCGCTGCGAGCGCCGGCGTCCAGGTCCAGACGAGCCACTCCACGAAGGTCGCCATCAGGCTGATGACGAAGGCCTGGGCGATGTCCATGACGGTCTTCGCGATATTGAGGATGGAGACGATCTGCTTCACCTCGTTGCCGGCCGCCTCCACACCATCAGCGAAGAGGTTGATCCGCGTCTTCGCCGCTTCGGCTGCCTTGCCCTCCCAGCTGATGAGGCCTTCGTTTGCCGACGCGCGGATCTCATCGGCCAACGGCTTGAGCGCTTTCTCGATACGCTCCCACTTGGAGACTTCCGTCTCCATGCGCTCGGGATTCCCTGTCACCAGCCCCAATGCATCCTCCAGAGGCTGGATGACATCGATGAGGAAGCCCAGACCCGCGCCGATGAGGAAGTTGAGCGGGTCAGCCATATACGTGACGACGTTGATTCCGAGGTCAGCCGCAGCAGCTGCGATGTTGGTCAGCTCCGCCCAGTCGCCTTCCTCCTGGTACTTCTTGTATGCCTCGTAGGCAGAGATCGGACCGGACGAGATGACCGGGATATCTTTCGACGGGTCGAACCGAATGATGTCGAAACCGTCGGGGCTGAAAGAGATATCACTGCCGGTTTCGTCGCTGGTGACGTCGCTGTCCCTTTTCGGATCGTCGGCCACGTCGCCCTCCTCAGCCGATGAAAGGGCCACTGTCGAGCATTTCTTCGATCTTTTCCATCGCGCGGCTGATTCCCTCTTCCAGGGCGCGATAGCTCTGTGAGACGCAGTCCAGTGCGTCGACCTTGTTCTTGAGGCACTCACCGATCATGCTGAGATGTCTGTAGACATCGTCAGCCGTATTCCCGTACCAGACCGCGAACGGGATGCCGATGACTCCCCAGGTGTACCAGTCGGGATCAGCGTCGATGGCGAGCTCGAGGATGTCTTTCGTCCGCCGTTGGAGTTGAGCGAGCGTGCTCATACACGTGATGATCTCGTCGGTGCTGTACTTCGCTCCCTCTGGACTACCCATGGCCTTCCTTCTCGAAGTCGTCGGGAAGGTAGCTCCTCACCAGGTCACGGAGGTTGAGCCGAGGCGCCGCGACCTCCTGAGCGGCCTCGGCGAGACGTGCCGCCAGAGTGGCTTGGGCTTGATGCAACGTGCCCAGCACCAGGGAGGCGACCCTGGAGGCACCGTGTCGCAGGGCACTGTCGTCGATGTCAATGCGGACCACCTCGCCACCACCCCGGAGGGTGACCTCGACCTCGCCATCAGCTGACGTGGCGGTGCTGGTGAGCGTGGTGAGGTCGGCGCGGAACCTCTCGTAGGCCTCCCGCTGTCGGCGCGCCTCCACCCTCAGCTCCTCCACGAGCTTGAGGGACGTGGCGAACTCCGGTGGAACAGGGCGGTCCGCCCACTCAGGGGGAAGCTCTGGCTCGGGTACGTCGTCGAGGTCGCTGTCGTCCGCCTCGGCTTCGAGGTCGTCGAACGACGGCAGGCGCCAGGTCAGGGACGTGAGTGCCCTGACGGCGGCCTGGGGTGTGGTAGCGCCAACGCTGCCCGGGACGTCGGCGAACGGGACACCCCTCGTGTCAGGAGCTCGGAAGCGGTGCGGACAAGGTGAGACTGTTGCCGTCGGGATGGAGGACGGTGGCCTCGCGCACGCCCCAGGGTTGGTCTTCGGGTTCGCTGGCGACGGCCACACGGCCACACCGACCTTCCGGTGGGCGCGGCGAACGCGATCAGCCGTCGGTCGTGTCGCGGCGCCTCGCAGCCTCGATCGCGGCGGCCACTCCGTCGAGGATGAGGTTGAGGCCGAACTCGAACTCCCGGTCCGCGACCTCCACTGGCTCGCCGACGGGTTGCCTCTCGAAGACGGACGAGGCGAAGAGCCGTGCCGCCTCAGGGAAGCGCTCGGGGTCGACCAGCCTCTCCATCGCCCTGGCGTAGTCGCGTTCGACCTGCGCCTGGTCAACGCCGGTCTCGCGACGCCCGCTCGCAAGGTCCAGACTCAACTGGATGGCGCTGCGGACGTAGCCACCGAGCAGGCTGAGGATGCCGACCTTCTCCAGCCAGTCCAGCCCGGTCTCTCGGAGAGCGGTGAGTCCGGCGTCCATCCACGCGATCGCGTGCGGACCCGAGGGGGGATTGGAGATCGGCACGTACGCCAACCACGGGTGGCGGCGAAGTACCACGGCCATGGCGGAAGCCCACTGCCGCAAGCCCTCACGCCACCGCCCGTCGTCGACGTGGAGCGTGGGCGGCTGACCGTAGGCGTAGTCACTCATGAGGACGACGAGCTCGTCCTTGGACCCGACGTGGCGATACAGCGCCATCGTCGTGACCCCGAGCTCCCGCGCGATCTTCGGCAGCGTGGCACCGGCCAGCCCGTCACGGTCGGCGAGATCGACCGCGGTGCGGACGATCCGCTCCACGTCAAGCTCGGCCGGCCGTCCCAGTCGCGGCTCGCTGCGCAGGCGCCACAGGCGCACCAGCCGACCTGGCAGTTCCTCCTCGACCATGGCCGGCAGTCTCTCCTTGCCGGGGGAGAACGCTTCGGCGGGGGTCTCCTCGCGGATTTAGTTTATCTGATAAAGTTTCTATCATAAACTATGTTCACCATTGGCACTCGCCTGATCGATCCCCTGCCACCGAGGAGTCCCCATGGTCACCGAGAGCCGTCCCTTCGTCGCGAGCACAGCCCGCGGCCCGACAAACCAGAAGGAGCGCGCCCTCGCACCCGATCTGGCCCGTGGCGCGATGCTGCTTCTCATCGCGCTCGCGAACGGTACGGGCGTCTTCTTCGCGAGCACGCCCGGAGTGGAGCCGACACCGCGAGGTCTCGAACGGCTGGTCACCATCGCCCAGCTGGAGCTCGTGAACGCCCGGGCCATCCCGCTGTTCGCCTTCCTGTTCGGGTACAGCCTGGTGCAGTTCACCCGACGCCAGGAGGCGGCCGGCAGCTCACCGGCCGCCGTCCGGGCGGTGCTCCTGCGCAGGAGCTGCGCACTCCTGGCCTTCGGCGCCGTCCACGGCATCCTGCTCTACGCCGGTGACATCCTCGGCACGTACGGCCTCATCGGATTGATCTTCGGCCTCGTCCTCCTGCATCGCGGCGACCGGGTTCACCGAGCCGCACTGTGGCTGCTAGGCCTCCTCGGGGTCTACGTCGTCGCGCTCTCAGTCGTCGTGGCCGTCGGCCTCATCGAGGGCGCCGGACCACGAGCGGCGGTGCCGACGACCCCCTTCCCGTCGGTCGCCGCGGACAGCTACGTCGCGTCCGTTCACCTCCGGTGGACGGAATGGCCGACGAACGTGATGCTCCTCCTGGCGTACTTCCCCATCGTGTGGGTCGGGGTGTGGGCGGCCCGCCGTCGCGTGCTCGAGGAACCGGCGCGTCACCACCGGCTGCTTCACCACGGCGCCGTGGTCGGGTGGAGTGCCGGCATCCTCGGTGGACTCCCGATGGCACTGCTCGCCGGCGGCCTCCTCGCCGTCGACACCAGCACAGCCCCGTGGGCCAAGCTCCTCCACGAGGTCTCGGGGATCTTCGGCGGCCTCGGCTACGTCTGCCTCTTCGGTCTTGTCGTCGCCCGGCTGACATCGACGTCTCGCCGACGCTCCCGATTCCTGACCGCTCTCACCGCGCTGGGTCAGCGCTCCCTCACCGGCTACCTGTGTCAGTCGGTCGCCTGGTTGGTGCTGGCATCGCCCTACACCCTGGCACTCGGCACGAGGACGGGCAGCACCACGTTCGTCGCGGTCGGCTCGGCGATCGCCGTCTGGCTGGTCACCCTCGTCGGAGCCGACCTCATGCGACGCCGCGGGTACCGGGGACCCGCCGAGCTCGTCCTACGGCGACTGGCGTACGGGCGCTCCCGAGCGAGAGCAGACGGGCGGTGACCGACGTGCCGTGGTCGGGGCTGCGAACCAGGGTGCCCGCGACTCACTCCATCGCGGGCACCCTGCTGGCTCCGCTGTCGCGCAACGACGGGACGGCGCACGACGTCGTCCTCGCCTCGCGGGCGCACGTCACGCGTCGCCTCCGAGGATGTGGAACGCTGACCTCGGGTCATTGACGTAGGCCGTAGGTGAGGACGGCGTTGCCGACGCTCGTCGTCACACCCTCCAGCAACGTGAGTCGGGTGAGCGGGACCGTCTCGTCGAACAGCCGCCGACCCTCGTTCGTCACCGCCGGATGCACCGTCAAGGTCAGGGCATCGATGACGCCGGCGAGAAAGAGCGAGCGGATGGTCTCGATGCCGCCGACGACCGCGATCTCGCCGTCACCCTGCTTCTGCAGCTCGCGCACATAGGCGACCGGGTCGCCATCGATCACCGTGCTGTTCCAGCCGATGTCGCCGGAGAGGGTGCTGGTCACGACGTGCTTGCGGACGGGGTTGATGAAGGCGCCGAACGGGTCGTCGGCGTCGGGCCAGTACTGCGACCACTCCTCCCAGAGCTTGCGACCGATGATGACGTCGGTGACGTTCGCCAACGCCCGACCCATCAGCTCGCCCTCATCCGGACCAAAGGCGCCGAACTGGAAGCGATCCGGCGACTCGACGACGCCGTTGACGGACGCGAAGAGGTGGGCGGTGGTCCTGCGGGTCATGGTCAGGCTTACCTTTCGTCTGCGTGGGTCAGTCACCCATGTAGACGACCCGGGTCCACCAAACTCATCGGCGATACCCGGCGCCTGCCACACAGATCCGTTGTGTGATCGACGCACCACGTCACGCAACGATGCTCAGGGCTGCCGGTCGAAACTCGCTGGACGACAGCACGCGTCGATGCTCGAATCGGTGGCCATGGGCGAGGGGCCGGTCGTCACAGACGCCGAGATCGCCGAGGGCCTGCGCAGACTAGGGCTGAGCGCGTCGTCCTCGGGTGCACGCCTCGCCACGGTCGTTCGGTCACGTCGACGGCGGCGCTGAGGCGGTGTGCCGGGCGCTCGTCCGGACCTGCGGCACGGTGATGATGCTCGCCGGCAGTGACGACGTCACTCGGCTACCGGCACCCCTGAGCCTGGTTCGCGCGCACAACGCCCACGTCATGTCCTGACTCGCCACGGTGCTCGGCCTCGGCATGCGACAGAGTCGACCCAGCCTCCCCGGCACCTGGCTGCTGCCGAGGCACAGCTACCCGTCCTTCTCCCCTGCCCGACCTTGTCGCTCCCTCAGCCGCAGCCCGAGCCTCGACTTGGCGAAGGTGCTGCCCGCCTTGGCTGCCCGCCGCCACCACGACTCCGCCTGAGCCTCGTCCCCTCTCTCTTCGAGGAGGTATCCCAGGTTGAACATGGCGGCAGCGCTGCCAGCGGCAGCTGCCCGCCGCCACCACACCTCCGCCGCCGCCTCATCCCCCCGCTCCTTCAACAGGATTCCCAGGTTGGTCATCGCGGCGGCGTTTCCGGCATCCGCTGCTCGCCGATACCACGATTCCGCCTCGGCCTCGTCCCCCCGCTTCTCCAAGAGATACCCCAGATTGAACATGCCGCGGGCGTCGCCCGCCTCAGCGGCTCTGAAAAACGCACGCTGCGCGCTGTCTGGTTTCTCGAGTTCCAGGTAGGCACTCCGTCCGATATCCGCGCACGCTCCAGGCGCGGCGTGAGCGAGGAGCAGACGCCAGGACTCGGCGCTGATCGTGTGACCAGGTGCGTCCGGATTGGTGGCAGCGTGCTCGACGAGGACGTCGGAGACACGGTGACCGTCGATTGTTCCCACGGACGAGGCGTGGGGGGTGAGGGGGGCGGCTTTACCGCGCACGGGTTGGCGTGCCCAGTCGAGGGCTTCGGTGAACCAGTCGGTTGGCGCGGTGGCCCGCTCTGTGGGGGCGAGAACGTGTTCGGCGAGTGGCCGCAGGACGCTCTCGGGGATGGGTTCTGGATGACCGCAGCGGCGCGCGGTGACGGCTGCGGTGATGACGGCCGCACCGTAGGGGTTCGCGGGGTTGCGCCAGCGGCGGATCAGTTCGGGGGCGGCGGCGAGGGTCTGGGCGATGTGTGGATCGTTCAGGTGGGTGGCTTCGGCTAGGCGTGGGTCATGGTGTGCCAAGGCTCGAGCACGCTCCTGCTCGTGACGGCTGAAGTCGGAGGTGAGGTCGAAGCGGGTCGCGAGGACGCTGAGGATCTCGCGCGCGTCCCGACCGAGATCTTGCTGTGTGCCGTCGGTGGCGGCCGGGCGAGTGAGAGCGTCGAACAAGTCCGGCCAGATCGTCCCGACCAACAGGACCGGGCGCTCGCGGTCGGCCAGGAGCCGCCGCACCGTCGCTGCGGTCAACCCCTCCGCTCCGAGAAAGGTGGGGATGTCGTTCAGCCACACCACGGTCCGGCTGAGGTCGACATCTGCGGCCGCCAGCTCGTTGACCTGTGCCCCGGACATCGGCAGGATCAGCCGCCACTTCGGCACCACGACACGCAGCGCCTCGTACAGGGTGCGCGTCTTACCGGCGGCGGCCGGGCCGACCAGCAACAGGAATCCACCCGTGTGCTGGCGCTCGGCCAACCACGCACGCAAGCCAGTGTCGATGTCCCGGAGGACGTACGTAGGCAGCTCCACCGACAGGCTCGGGTCGGCGTCAGCTGGGAGTGGAATCGCTGGGTGGATCCCCAGCAAGGAACGATCATGGTCCCGAATATCGCGAATGCGCGGGAAGCCGCGACCGCCGGTGACCGCCTCCACCAGTTCCTTCCGGCGCTGGGCGCGCTCCACCCATCGGACTGGCCACCGTGCCCATGCCTGCGCATACGCGTCGGCGATGGGCTTCACCACACTCACGGCTCCGGTCAGCGCCGCCACCACCCCCGCGACCACGAGCGGCGACCACGACAGCCGTGCAGCCTCCAGGAACGCTGGGCCCACCTCCGCCACGACAACGAACACGACGAGCGCGGCCATGAGCCACCCACGCACCCAACCCACCCGCACACGGCGCGCCATGCCCCATCCCGTCGACGTCGTCCACGAGCCGGCCCATGATCACTTTCACGGTAATCGACCAGCCGTGTCCGACGGTGTTCGCGACGGAACCGCCTGTGCGTAAACGTGGCGACGGGCATCGAGCCGACCATCGTGGGAATCGCGACGGTGGCGGTGCTGTGATTGGTCACGCCGTGAGGACACGACGAACGAGCCCAGCGGTCCTGCCGAGCCGCTGGGCTCGCGTCGATCAGGCCAGAGCGCTACTTCAGCGCATAGGCACGAGGGATGGTTTGCTCGACCTTGTTGCGCTTGGTGTCGAGGACTTCCGCACGCAAGGAGACGTACGCCGCGGAGGGGTTCTCGACCTTGACCACCGCCACCCAGCCGGGACGACCTGGATTCATCAGATCGTGATCATGCTGTGGCGTCGAGAACGTCCAACGGAGCGGCACCACATCCATGCTGTGACCGCGGAACGGTGGAACGTCGCAGTCACTGGTGTCGACTCTCTCAACCAGTCGTCGACGCCCAGCCGCGTGCGCCCCGAAGCATCCTGAGAGGTGCCCAGCCCGTCACCACGCTGTGACCGAATCCCCGCGAAGGCCGATGCGCCCTCCCGCGGTGGTTCTGACCTGCAGTGTTGGTGGTGGGCCGCCTGGGGATCGAACCCAGAACCCGCGGATTAAAAGTCCGCTGCTCTGCCAGTTGAGCTAACGGCCCGGCCTCCGGGTGAACCCGGTCCCCCGGGAGCCTATGCCATCCCTGCTGCCGCCCGTCGAGCCGCCCGGGGGATGGATGCCTACCCCAGTCTGCCGCGCGCCCCGGCAGGTCGGAGCCGCGTGCGGCCCTGGCCCGCCAGAGGGTTGAGGCGCGTGCGCCGGGCCGTGGGCCACCGTCGCGGGCGGCAGAGACCGGAGTGATCGCACCCGCGTATCCGGCACGCCGCGTCGAGGTCGGCTGCGGCGCCAGGGGAGCGCCGTAGAGTGATCCGGTCAACGGAGTCTTCCGGGGGTGCGACCGTGACCACGAGCGACGGCGACACCAGCAGGATGCCGTCCCCTACCACCACTCCGTCCGGGCTCCCCGGGGAGCCGCCTGACGCGCTGGACGGCACCACCGCCAGGACGACCTGGCGGCCCGGGAACGGTGTCCCGCACGGCGATCGGATCGAGGGACCGGGAAGCGACGACGCGGACGCGACCGATGATCGGACGGTCAGGGACGTCCCAGCTCCGTCGGTCGGGAACGGAACCGGCGACGCCACCGTGCACAGTGCTGGTGTCGTCGCGGGCACGGGCGGCGCAGACGACGCCGAAGCCGACCTCGCCTCGGAGACCGGCTCCCCCGACACTGACGTCGGCTCCTCTAACCTCGCCGCCCGCTCGCCTAACCTCGCCGCCCGCTCGCCGGTCCCCGGCGGGGGGACGGACGAGCCAGACGTCGCCGGGACGGACGAGGGGTCCCTCGCCGCTCCACCACCCGGCCCAGCGGCGCCACAGGGCGTGGATCCCTCGCGCGACCCCGGCGGAGACGGCGAGCCGAGCGACCCCGTCGAACGCACCCGCCCGGGTGACGCCGACGTGACCGCGACGTCCTCGACCGACGTGTCGAGCCACGCCGGCACACCCTCACCCGACCCCGTCGCAGCGCCGGCGCGAGTCCTTCGTCACCACGCGAGCCCTCTGCCCTCGGTGAGCAATGCCCGGGTGCGCATCAGTTTCCTCGCGCTCCTGGTGGCGACGCTCGCCGCGACCATCGACCTCCCGACGGTCATGGCCGCGCTGCCGACGATCGTCGGTGACCTGAACGCCGAGGCCGAGCTGTCCTGGATCGTGACCGCTCCGCTGCTCGGCACGATCCTCGCCATGCCGATCTTCGGCAAGCTCGGCGATCTGGTGGGACGCAAGTGGCCGTTCGTCGCCGCCGCCGCCGTCTTCGCGATCGGCGGCGCTCTCGCGGCCATCTGGGCGGAGAGCGGACCTGACTTCCTCGTCTTCCGCGCGATCCAGGCGGTCGGAGCAGGCGGTCTGATCGCCCTCGCGCCGGCGATCATGGCCGACCTCGTTCCGGTCCGGCGGCGCAGCCGCTTCCTGTCTCTCCTGGGGGCAGCCTGGGTGGTCGGCTTCCCATTGGGTCCGCTGCTGGCCGGTTACCTCCTCGAGCGCCAGGACTGGCGTTGGTGCTTCTACGTCACCTGCGGCATGGCCACGGTCGCTCTCCTGCTCGGCCTCGTCGCGCTGACGCTGCCGAAGCGCCCACGTCGGCGAGGCCTCGACATGCTGGGCACGTTGCTGTTCGCGAGCGCGACCGCCTGCGTCGTCCTGATCACCGTCTGGGGCGGCACCACCCACCCCTGGGACTCCACCGTCATCCTGGGGCTGGCCGGCGGCACGGTCGCGCTGGTGGCCATGTTCCTGATCATCGAGAAGTACGCCGTCGAGCCGCTGGTCCCCCTCACCCTCTTCCGCGGCCGGGGCGTCACGATGGCGGGCCTGCTCGCCCTCATCGGGGGACTCACGGTGGCCGGGACGCTGGCCTTCCTCCCTGTCGTCCTGCAAGTCGTGCGCGCTGTGACGCTGTGGGAGTCAGGCGTGCTCATGGCGCCGTTCGCCGCCGGAGTCGTGGTCGCCGCGCTCATCGTGGGGCCGGTGATCGCGCGCACCGGCCGGTACGCGCTCTGGGGCTCGCTCGGCGTCGTCGTCGCCGCGGCGGGCCTGGGGCTGCTGTCCTTCCTGGGCGCGACCTCGCCGTCCTGGCGGGACAGCACCGCGATGGCGATCTTCGGTGTCGGCGCCGGAGTCGTCGTGCCGGTTCTCCTGCTCACCGCGCAGAGCGCCGCACCGACGCGACACGTGGGCGCCGCTACGGCCGCGATCAGCTACGCCTGGCAGCTCGGCGCCTGCATCGGCACCGCCGCCCTCGGCGCGCTGATCACCTACCGACTGGGCGACCATCCCGTGGCAGTGGAAGGTGGGCTCACCCCACCGGACGGTCTGGCGCGTCCGACCGGTCTCGCGCCGCAGACCCTCGCCTTCCTCCCCCCGCACCTACGGCCCGAGCTCGCCACCGACCTGGTCGAGGCCGTGTCACCGGCTCTCCTCTACGGAGCGCCGGCGCTCGGCTGCGCCGTCGTCTTCTCGGCTCTGCTGCGGGACATGTCGCCGAAGCCGGTGGATCCGAGCTGGAGTGGTGATCCCCTGAAGCTCGAGCCCTTGTCGTCGACCGACGAGGAGTCCGCGTCTGCACCGACGGTCGTCTTCTGGTCGGCTGACCCTGAGTTCCCGGGCGACGCGGACGTTCCCGACCGTCCGCCAAGCCATCGCGTCGCCATCCCCGGAGAGGTGGCCCACGACCCTGGAGAGAAGGTCGGCGGCGCGCATGGCGAGCCGGCGTACCGTGGCACGACCCACGGGGCCGAGACGTATGAGGCCACTGAGACCGACGGTGCCGAGGCTCCGCCGGCGCAAGTCCCCGACTTCGACGAGACGGAGCTCGACGACAGCGCGCTCGCGGACGCCGAGCCTCCCGCCGACGATCTCGTCGAGCCCGAGATCGACCCCCAGTTCGAGGCGCACCTCGGCGCCTACCCGCCCTACCCCGCGCCGGACGGCGAGGACCTCGAGTCGACCGGTTTCGAAGGCGCCGACGACTTCGACAGTGCCGACGTGCGGATCGACGTCCACGTCCGGCAGACCGACGGTCGACCGATCGCGGGGGTCGTCCTCACCCTGTGCGACCTCGCCGGCAACGAGGTTGCGCGCAGCACCGCCGCCGGTGATGGGCGGTACGAGCTCGCGGCTCCTGAGCCCGGCTCGTACCTGCTCATCGCCAGCACCGAGGACTACCAGCCGCACGCCCAGGTGGTCGACGTGTACGACCGTCTCGCCTACGTCAACATCACCTTGCGTGCCGCGTGCGGTATCCACGGCGACGTCCGGAATGCCGTCGGAGACCCGGTCGCGGGCGCGGTGGTCACGCTCACCAACGCCCACGGCGACGTGGTGACGTCGGCCACGACGGGCGTTCACGGCTCCTACACCCTCAACGACCTCATGCCCGGCAGCTACACCTTGACCATCAACGCGCCCGGATACCGTCCGACGGCCCACATCGTCCACGTCCCGGACGCGACGCGAGTGCGCCACGACGTGGAGCTCGTGGGCGGTGGCCAGCTGCATGGCACGGTCCGCAACATGAAGGGACAACCGCTGGCCGACGCGAAGATCACCTTGCTCGACTCCCGGGGACGGGTGGTCCGAGTCACGGCGTCCGGACCGTCGGGCCACTACCGCTTCGACGACATCGCCGAAGGCTCGTACACGCTGGTCGCGTCGATGTACCCACCGACGGCCAGCGGCGTCTACGTCGTGAGCGGTCGCAACCACCAGCACGACGTGGAACTGTCCTACCCCGACGTCTGACCAGCGGTCCGAAGCTCGGCGGCCACGGGCGGATCGACCCTCCGCTCACGTCGGACCGACGCGCGAGCCGCCGGTAGTGCGCCAAGGCGGCCCGGGAAGGGCATGAGGAGAGCAGGCCCGCCTCGCTGACCACCACGGTGGCCACGCCATGGCCTGCCTACGAGGAACGTCGCGACGACGTGTCAGGTCCGAGGCGGGAGATAGCGACCGGTCTGACGGAAGGGGTGGCTGGCCATGAGCGACTCGGCGTCCGAGGAGCGACCGCACACGAGAGCAGAGGAGCCACCACGCCAGACAGGGGCGGAGCAGACACCGCTGGACCGGACGTACGACGTCGTGGTCATCGGTGGCGGCGCGGTTGGCGAGAACGTGGCCGCCCGGGTCGTTCAGCGCGGGCTTTCCGCCCTGCTCATCGAGCAGGAGCTTCTCGGCGGTGAGTGCAGCTACTGGGCGTGCATGCCCAGCAAGGCGTTGCTTCGGCCCGGCGAGGTGCTCCGAGCGGCCCGAGCCGTACCGGGGGCCGCCCAGGCGGTGACGGGAGACCTCGACGTCCGGGCCGTGTTGGAACGCCGTGACACGTTCACCTCCAACTGGAACGACAGCTCCCAAGTGCGGTGGGCCGAGCAGACGGGCATCACCGTCGCCCGTGGACGCGGACGGCTCGACGGCCCTCGCCGGGTCGTGGTCCAGCTCTCCGGCGACACCGAGGAACGACCGGTGGAGGCCCGGCACGCCGTCGTTCTGTGCACGGGCTCGCAGCCCTCGATCCCCCCGATTCCCGGACTGCGGGAGCTCCGGCCGTGGACCAGCCGGGAGGCGACGAGCGCCAAGGAGGTACCCAAGCGGCTGGCCATCGTCGGCGGTGGCGTCGTCGGGTGCGAGATGGCCCAGGCGTGGGCGCGGCTGGGTTCGCAGGTGGTCTTGCTCGAGCGCGGTGAGCGGGTCCTGGAGGCGCTGGAGCCGTTCGTCGGCGACCTTCTCGCCGACGCGTTGCGCGCCGACGGTGTCGACGTACGGACGGGAGTCGCGCTGCGGTCGGCGTCCCGCGAGGGCGAGGGTCCGGTCACCCTCGCCACGGACGACGGCGAGATCACCGCCGACACGGTGCTGGTCGCGACCGGCCGGGCGCCGCGGACGGCTGGTCTCGGTCTGGAGACCGTCGGCCTGGAACCCGACGCCAGGTTGGACGTCGACGACAGCTGCCGAGTCACCGCGGTGGAGGGCGGCTGGTTGTACGCGGCGGGCGATGTCAATGGCCGGGCCTTGTTCACCCACCAGGGCAAGTACCAGGCGCGGATGTGTGGGGACGCGATCGCGGCCCGGGCGCGGGGCGAGCACGCCTCGCCGGTCGCGTGGTCGCCGTTCGCCGCCACCGCCGACCACCACGCGGTGCCGGCCGTCGTCTTCACCGACCCCCAGGTCGCGACCGTCGGCTACACCGAGGCGCAAGCACGCGACGAGGGGATCAGCGTGCGGGCGGTCGAGCACGACCTCGGCCAGGTCGCGGGCGCAGCGTTACGGGCCGACGGGTACACCGGGCGCGCCAAGCTGGTCGTCGACCAGGAGCGGCTGGTGGTCGTGGGGTTTACGGCGGTCGGACCCGAGGTCGGAGAGCTGCTCCACGCGGCCACCGTCGCCATCGTCGGAGAGGTGCCACTGGACCGCCTCTGGCACGCCGTGCCGGCGTTCCCGACGGTGAGCGAGGTCTGGCTGCGCCTTCTCGAGGCGTACGGCCTGTGACGCCGACAGCGCACCCACGCTCCGATCCTCGCCGGCGCGGCCGATCTGGCCAGGGGTCAGCGCTGCTCGGCCGACGGCAATGGCACGTACCGCCCGCGACGGTGCACCAGAGGGTCGGTCTCGTCCCCGAGGACGACGTGCTCGATCTCGGCCTCGACCGCGAGCGCCCACCCGAAAGGACGCGCCTGGAGGAGCCGACAGCCCGCCCACGTCTGGACCGTCGTCGGCACGGGCCCCCACTCGGTGGCGGTCCACTCGGTCAGTCGGAAAGGCCCACCCGGCGCCGGCTCCACTCCCGCGAAAGCGTCCGCGAGCGCCCGGTGCTCCCACCGCAGGACGGAGATCGCGAACCGTCCGGTGGCCTCCAGGACCTCCCAGAGCTCGGAGTTGTCGTCGACGAGCCCGAGCACGAGGCCCGGCTCCCCATCTGCGACCAGAAGCGAGGAAACCGGAAGTCCGGCCCGCGCGCCCGGGGTGGGATCGGACGCTGTGCCGGCCGTCCACAGCGTCACCGGTGCGGTCAGCCGTCCTCGAAGTCGGCGGATGGGGTTGCGCTGTTCGGGCGGCGGTAGGAACGGGTGGTCGCCGTGAATGGCGCCGCCGGTCGCGTCGGGACGGTCGTGAGACATCGACCCCAGGATGCCTGGCGTGGTCACGGTCGTGGCGGGGACCAGGGCCTGACGACCCGTCCTCAGGCGGCGTTACGCCTCAAAGCATGCGTAGTGTGACCAAATCTTCACGTAGGGCGTCCAAGCAGTGATACTCCTCGGCGAAAAGCGACGCTCCGTGAGAGGATGGTGACCTTCATCAACGACGGTGGACCGGGGTTGGCTACGCGTGTCCTGCGCGACCCGGGACCGTCTGGAGAACGAGGGAGTGTGGTCGCCATGAGTCTCCTCGACCATCAGATCCACCAGCTCTCCGAATCCGCGCGCAAGCGCCTGCAGAACGAGGCGGCCGAGCTCACGCGTCGACGTGCCGAGCTCCTCGCCGAGCAGGGCAGCGAGAAGGGCGGCGATCTGGTCGACCAGGCGTGGTTCGCGACCCAGCAGATGGAGATCGAGAACATCGACCGCCGTCTGGCGAGGATTGAGGAGTTACTGTCAGCGACCACCGTCGTCTCTGATGCGCCAGAGGACACCGTGGCTGTCGGCTCCGTCGTGACCCTCCGCTTCAACGACGGCAGCACCGAGACCTACCAAGTCGGGCTCATCGAGGAGCAGGACGGCGATGTCGTCGCCCTGACGCCTACGAGCCCGTTGGGCCGAACCCTGCTGGGCCACCAGGTCGGCGACAAGGTCACCTACGACGCTCCGGCGGGGAAGATGACGGTCGAGATCGTGGAGGTCCGCGCGGCCTGACCGAGGACGTCTCCGTCGCGTCTGCGGGCTCCCTGGTCAAAGGCGCGGGAGCAACACGACTCGAAGGGCGCGGGGAACACTCCGACGCCCACGTGGGAGCCCTCTCCGGCGGCCTGGTGCCAGAGGTTCGGCGCCAGGCCGCCCGGCGTGTTGGCTCGCTCAGCCGTAGCCGAGCTCGTGCAGACGCTCGTCATCGATTCCGAAGTGGTGGGCGACCTCGTGGACGACGGTCACCCGCACCTCCTCGACGACGTCCTCGTACGTCTCGCAGATCCGCAGCGTGGGGTTCATGAAGATCGTGATGCGATCAGGCAGCACACCGGCGTAGGAGTAGCCGCGCTCGGTGAGGGGCGTTCCGTCGTAGACGCCGAGGAGATCCGGGTCGTCCGGTGGCGGGTCGTCCTCGACCAGCACGACGACGTTGTCCATGAGCTCCGCCAGCTCAGGCGGGATCTGGTCGAGCGCCTCGCTCACCAGCTCCTCGAACCGCTCCCTGCTGATGTCGAGCACGTGCTCATTGTCGTCTCACGGGCGGCGACACCCCCATGCCGGTGCGCCACCGCTCGCGGCGCCATTCCCGGGCGTCGCGTCCCGGGCGTCGGGCACGTCCGAGCGGCGTGCCGCGGCACGCCGCTCGCGGCCTCCGCATGTCCCCGTGACTCCGTGATCGCACTGCGTGGGGTACAACGGAGTGGATGTCCGAGCCTCTCCCCGCGCCCGGCCCGCACGGCTGGCCCCGACGCGCTGTGAGACTCGCACGACAGTGCCTGCGGCTTATGTCGGGGTTTCTCCGGTTCTTGTCGGAGGTTCTCCGGGCCGTCTGGGGTCGCATCCGCCGACCCGTGATCATCCTGGGAGTCGCGGTGCTGGCCTATGGGGGCGCGATGGCCGCCATGGCCTACGTCGGCGCGACATCCCGACCCGTCGGACCCGTCGAGACGACCATGCGGCTCCTGCCGTCCTGGTCCGGGGAGTCGGTCCTGTCCATCCCGCCGCTGGGCACCCTCACCCTCGACACCCACGACAGCCCGATCCAGCTCGAGGTCACCGTCGACCGGATCAACCAGGAGAGCGCGGCCGAGATCGTCCGGGATCCGCGAGTGCTCGAGACCCTCGAGGAGCAGATCGTCACGGACATCCGCGAGGGCGTCCAGGCCACCGCGGTCAAGAGCTTCGTCGTGGGCACCCTCGGCGCGACGCTCACCACCCTCATCGTGGTGCGACGCCGCCGGGCCACCCTCGTCGCCGGCGGCGTCGCGGCGGTCGCCATCGCGGCCGTCTTCGGCGTCGCCGCCCAGACCCTGAACCCTCGCGCGATCGCGGAGCCGAAGTACTCCGGTCTGCTCACCGGCGCGCCGTCCCTCATCGGCAACGCTCAGGACCTCGCGGAGAACTTCGGCGCCTACAGCCAGGAGCTGGTGCGCCTGGTCACCAACGTGACGAAGCTGTACGACGTCACGTCGAACCTGCCGTCGTACGAGCCGAGCGACGACGTGATCCGGCTCCTGCATGTCTCCGACCTGCACCTGGGCGAGCACGCGTGGGACGTGATCAGCTCGGTGACCCGGCAGTACTCCGTCGACCTGATCGTGGACTCCGGCGACATCACCGACCACGGGTCCGAGGCGGAGAACTACTTCCTCCAGCGCATCCCGTCGCTGAAGGTGCCGTACGTGTGGGTTCGCGGCAACCACGACTCGATGGCGACCGAGCAGGCCATGCGCCAGCTGCCGAACGTGGTGGTCCTCGACGGGACGGTCCGGACCGTGAAGGGGATCCGGTTCCTGGGCGCGGGCGACCCCAGGTTCACGCCCGATCGCAGCAACCGGGACGTCAAGCGGGAGACCGAGGCCGTCGCGGCTCAGGCCATCGCGATCGCGAGAGTGGCCGAGAAGGCTGACCCGCCGGTCGACATCATCGTCTACCACTCCAGTGACGGCGCCTCGTTCCTCGACGGCAAGGCGTCGCTCATCCTCACCGGTGACGGCCACAAGCGGTACACCGCCGTGCTGCCCAAGGGCAGCCGGCTCATGCAGCAGGGAACGACTGGCGGCGCCGGCTTGCGCGCTCTGGAGAAGGACGAGCCCGCCCCGATCGAGCTGTCCGTCCTCTACATCAACCGCAAGACCTTGGAGCTGGAGGCGTGGGACGACATCGCACTTGGCGGCCTCGGCCTCACCTCCGCGCGGATCGACCGTCACCTGGTCGAGCCGACCGAGGAGCCGATGACGCCGAGCCCGATCCCGACGCCCACCGGGCCGCTGCCAGACACTCCCTTGCCGACGCCGACGATCACCCGAACGCCCACCCCGACACCGGAACCCACCTCGCCCTCGCCGGGCGCGCCGACCACGCCAGGCGAGGGCAGCCCAGCGCCTGAGGGAACGCCGGAATCGGCGGAGACGGTCGGGCCGGGCCAGCCGGGCGCGCTGCCGGCGCCCGTGGGTCGCTAGGACCCGAGCGACGGCCATCGAACTGAGCTCCGCCAGTTCACCCGCCTGCCGCGCCCTCAGGGTGGGCACGTCATGATTGGGTCAGCCACCGAACGCGCGGCGCGTTCCGGGCGTCCCGGTGAACGGACTCAGGCGGGCCCATTTGGCGCAGGCGACCGCCTACCCGTAGACTTGGGCGGTCCCTGACGGCGGGCGAGCCCGCTGCAGCTTTGCCCTCATCGTCTAGAGGCCTAGGACGCCGCCCTTTCAAGGCGGTAGCACGGGTTCGAATCCCGTTGGGGGCACCGATCGGCACTGCGATAGCATGCGGTCGCGAACGTGGCCCCGTAGCGCAGTTGGTTAGCGCGCCGCCCTGTCACGGCGGAGGTCGCGGGTTCGAGTCCCGTCGGGGTCGCTGCGAGTGGCCGGCGAACGCCGGCCATCATCGCCAATTGGGGGCAGGTAGCTCAGTTGGTATGAGCGTCCGCCTGAAAAGCGGAAGGTCGGCGGTTCGATCCCGCCCCTGCCCACCGGTCCCACTGCCAGCGGTAGGCAGTCCTCGCCCCGTTCGTGGTCCTCATCGCTGGCGATCCTGCCGAGACTGTGCGGCAGCACGTGGCGTGTCCGGCGACCTGATGGCAACCCACAAGGGCACCGCACCCGATCACACTGCGACCTGATCCGGTCTGCCGCAGAACGATCACGGCGATGGCGCCGCACCTCCTTACCTCGCACGCTTACCTCGCACGCTTACCTCGCACACTCCTGACACCTGACGGAACGTGCAGCAGGTGCAAGTCACGTCGTAGGCCGGGTCCGTGCCGTTTGTGAAGCGGCAGCGCGAGCTCGCATCCCCCCTGTCCGACTGGTAGTCGCGACCGAGCCCTTGTCTTCGCCGCGGAGGTCGAGTGGAGCAGGTGTGTCGTCGACGGAAGTCGAGTGGAGCAGGCGTGTCGACGGGCGGCGGATCGTCGCTGGGCTCCGCCGCAAGGTCGCGGCGCCGCCGGGTGGTCCTGATGACATCGAGCTCGCTGTCTGCGCCGGCGACGAGGCCGTCCACGCGCCGGACGACGTGATGGTGATCAGCGTTCGCGACGTCTTCACGCCGATCACACCGCGCGAGGAAGCAAAGTTCATTCTTTACTGAATTCATTTTCCGCTGTATAGTGCGCCCGTGCTGACGACCGCGACCCATGCCGAGGCGCTCGCCCGCTTCGGCCACGCCCTGTCCGACCCGACCCGGTCCCGGATCATGCTCGCGCTGCGCGAGGCACCGGCCTACCCGGCAGACCTGGCGGCGACGCTCGGAGTGTCCAGGACGAACCTGTCGAACCACTTGGCCTGCCTTCGCGGCTGCGGACTGGTCGTCGCCGTGCCAGAGGGACGGCGGACGCGCTACGAGCTCGCCGACCCGAGACTGGCGCACGCCTTGGACGACCTCGTGAGGCTCGTGCTGGTCACCGACCCCGCGGCCTGCCCGGACGCCGCGACCAGGGGGTGCTGCTGATGGCACCGCTGGAGGCCCTCGCCGCCAAGCTGTCGACCGCGAACCTTCCGGTGGCGACGTCACCCGAGCGACGAGAGCGGCTGGCGCGACGGGTGCGGTGGCTGGTCGCCGCGACCATCTCCTACAACGTGGTCGAGGCGATCGTGGCGATCGCCGCGGGCGCTCGCGCCTCGTCGACCGCCCTCGTGGGCTTCGGCTTGGACTCCCTGATCGAGGTCTCCTCGGCCGCGGCGGTGGCCTGGCAGTTCTCCGCCCGCGACCACGCCGTTCGGGAGGCACGGGAGCGCACGGCGTTGCGCGTCATCGCGGTCTCATTCTTCGCGCTCGCCACCTACGTGACGGTCGAGTCGACCCGCAGCCTGCTGGGAGGCGGGGAGCCGGAGCACTCCACGGTCGGCCTCGTGCTCGCGGCGCTGTCGCTCCTCGTCATGCCCGGGCTGTCCTACGCGCAGCGTCGCGCGGGGCGGCAGCTCGGCTCGGCGAGCGCCGTCGCCGATTCCAAGCAGACGTTGCTGTGCGCCTACCTCTCGGCGGTGCTGCTCGCCGGCTTGGGGCTCAACAGCCTGTTCGGCTGGTCGTGGGCGGACTCGGCCGCGGCACTCGTCCTCGCCGGGGTCGCGGTCAAGGAAGGCCTCGAGGCCTGGCGAGGTGATTCCTGCTGCGCGGCGCCGATGGCCGTCGACGCCCTCACGGACGAGGCAGCCTGCCGGTGTGAGCCGGGATGCGACTGCTGCGCCGGCACGCACACTCAGCGGGAGGCGTGATGGGACACGAGCACCACCACGGAGCCGCGATCGGCCACGCCGGGACACGGCATCGGTGGCGGCTCGCGGCCGCCCTGGCGTTGGTCGGGGCGTTCTTGGGCGTGGAGCTGGCGGTCGGGCTCCTGTCCGGGTCGCTCGCGCTCCTGTCCGACGCCGGCCACATGGCGGCCGACGCGGTGACCCTGGTGACGGCGCTGGTCGCCACACGCGTCGCGGGCCGGTCGGAGCCGACCGGGCGCCGCACCTACGGCTCGTATCGGGCGGAGGTGTTCGCCTCCGGCTTCGCGGTGCTCGTGATGCTGGGCGTCGCGGTCTCCATCGTGAGCGAGGCCGTCGAACGACTCGACCGCACCGCCGTCGAGATCGCCACAGGGCCGATGATGGTCGTCGGCGGTATCGGGCTCTGCGTGAACATCGCGGCGATGCTGCTCTTGCGGTCGGGCGCGTCGGAGAGCTTGAACGTCAAGGGCGCCTACCTGGAAGTCGTCGCGGACACCGCGGGTTCCGTCGGGGTCGTGGTCGCGGCGGCCCTCGTCGCCGCCACCGGGATGGCGCTGTGGGACACGCTGGTCGCCGTCGCGATCGGCTGTTTCGTCGTGGTCAGAGCGGTCGGGCTCGGCCGGCAGGTCTGGGATGTGCTGGCGCAACACGCCCCCGCCGGGATCGACCCCCGCGCGGTGAGCGCGGATCTCGCCAGCATCGAGGGCGTCCAGGAGGTGCACGACGTGCACCTGTGGACGCTGACCTCGGGAATGCACGTCGCGACGGTGCACCTCGTGACGGACGACCTCGCTCGTGGGCACGCGGTGCTGGACCGCGCTCGGCAGCTGTTGCGGGACCGCCACGGCATCGCCCACGCCACCCTGCAGGTCGAACCCGCCGACCACACGGGCTGCCACGAGCTCGGCTGGTGACGCCCGGCGGCTCCTGTGCGCTCGGCCACGTCAGATCTCGCGGCACTGAGAAACCCTGAAGCCAGGATTGTCCGATGCGCTGGCCACGCGCGTCGCTCGTGCCTGGAAACCCTGTGCTCTCGACCCTTGCCGCGCCGACGACGACGAGCGCACGGTGGAAGCGAAGGCCTGATGCGCTCACCCGGGTGGAGGGCTCATGACCCGCGTTCAGCAGGAGCCAGAACACCGCTCATTCCTGGCCCGTCTGGGCTCTCGCCGTGTTGTGGGTTTCGTCCTGCTCGCGGTGATCAGCTTGATCTTCATTTTCGAGAACTCCGCGCCCACCACCGTACGGTTGCTCATTCCTGAGGTGACGATCCCGTTGTGGGCGGCCCTGTCGATCGCCTGGATCCTGGGGCTCTTGTCCAGCATGTTCACGGTCCGGCGACGCCGCTGAGAAAGGACGATCAAAGCGCGAATCGCACACCGGCCCCCGCCTACGCGGCCCACAACGACCTCGACGACTCGGTCCTCGACAGACCGCAATGCGGTCGAAAACCGGCTCGCCCGACCGTGAGGGGATGACATGGATTACCCATTGCTCAGCGCATTTCTGACCATGACCCTCTTCTTCGTCTGGGTCTTGTGGATCTTCCTGCTGATCCGCACGATCACCGACATCTTCCGGAATCACTATCTGGGGGGATGGGGAAAAGCAGGGTGGCTCCTGTTCGTGCTCGTTCTCCCGTTCCTCGGCGTCCTCACCTACCTGGTGGCGCACGGCCGCTCGATGAGTGAACGAGACCTGGCACAGCTCCAGCGGCAGGAAGAAGCGTTCCAGAGCTACGTGCGCAGCACGGCGCGAGTCCCCAGTCAGGCGGACGAGCTCAGCAAGCTCGCGCAGCTTCGCGAGAGGGGAGACATCTCCGCGGCCGAGTACCAGGAGGCCAAGGCGAAGATCCTGAGCTAGGAAGATCCTGCTAGGAGGAGAGACCAGGGTCATGCCCGCGTTCGGTCTCGACGAAAGGCGCTCTCCGGCGCTCCGCTCGCAAGGTTGGTCAGGCAGCCACCTGGGTACTCCTGGATAGCGCATGCGGGTCGCCGGCAGGGTCAGCCGGATCCGCTGCCCGAGCGAGGGAGGTCATGAGCACTGGAGGCGAGAACGCACCGGTCTCGCCGCGTGGTGGATCCACCGGGGCCCATGGTCGAAACGCTCAACGACAGCGCGTGGTCGCCTTCTCCTGGCTGCTGGGCGGACTGCTGGTCACCTATGCCTTGGTCATCACCACGGGCGAGCGCTTGCTCGGCTCGTTCGCCCGCACCGTCGCGCTCGCCCTCGTCCTCCTCGCCGCGCTCCGGATCCGCCGCCTGAGCCGCGGACGGACGGGCGCCATCGCCGTGGTCAGCGCGGCAGCGGTGGTCGTGGCCGCCCTCGCCACCGCCTTCGCCCGCGGGACCGTCCTGACCGTGCTCACCGCGAGCACCACGCTGGCCTTGGTGACCGTGACGAGCAGCCTGGTCATCCGATACCTCATGGTCCGCGCCCGCGTCGACCTCGCCACGGTGCTCGGCGTCCTGTGCATCTACCTGCTCATCGCCATGCTGTTCTCGTCGCTCCACGAGATCGGCGGTGCGCTCGTGGCGCCGTACCTGGGCGGCACGAGCGCACCGCCCAGCCCGGGCGACTGCCTCTACTACAGCGTGATCACGATCACCACCGTCGGGATCGGCGACATCGGCCCGGTCAGCAACCTCGCCCGCATGGTCACCGTGCTCGAAGCCGTGGTCGGCCAGCTCTACCTCGTCTCGGTCGTGGCGGCGGTCGTCAGCGGCTGGCGCCCGGGCGTCCACCGCGGGGCCGCGTAGTCGCCCCGCGCGGGCGGCGCCCCCGCCGCCGCGCCTGGCAGCGACCGTTCGCGCGATCAGTCCTCGCTACCGTCGCCACAAGGTCAGCCGCAGACCTGGGACCGTGACATCGTCAACCATCCGGAAGACGGTCGCCCCCGGGCCCGGTGTGGGCTCACTCCGGTCCCAGTCCCACTGGACCACCCAGATCCGGTCGACGTGCGCAGGAACGGCTCCGCTCAACCAGGGAAGCTCGCACCCCTCACGCTCGACGTAGTACGGCATGGTCCGCACGGCCGCCAGACTGTGTCGACCGGCGACGCCACCGGTGCAGTCCGCCGCGATGGCGCGGGCGGCGGCACGGTAGTCGGGCCCGTGCCCGTACGGCAGCCGAAGCCGCTGGTGCTCCGGCCAGGCGATGACGGTGGCAGCCACCACAGCGGCAGCCACGACGCCGGCGGCGACCTGCCACGGCGCCCGGACGGCCGTGGCCGCCAGCAGCACGAGCGCGGGGGTGCAGACGACGAGGTAGCGCGCCAGGAACAACGGGGTGACCAAGCCCACGAGCGCCAGCAGCAGCGGCGGCACAGCGAACCAGACGACGAGCCCTGCGGTCCACCGGTCCCGTGTGCGGACCACGGCGACGACGGCGAGCGCTCCGAGGAGCGTGAGGTATTCCCACCCGCCGACGATCTCCGCGAAGGCCAGCCGTACCCGCTCCAGGTCCGGCTTCGGGATCCACGCCACCGTCGAGCGAGCCTGGAACGCGAACCAGCCCACCACGGCGGGAGGCAGGACCCCCACGCCCGCGGCGACCAACCACCGCCCGAACCGCCGATCACCGGATGCCCAGACGAACAGCGGGTGGGCCACGAGCGTCACCAGGCCGACCACGTGGCTCAGCCCGAGCAGCGCGACCGTCCCGCTGTAGACCGCCCACCAGCGGCGTCGGCCGTCGAGATGGTCGAGCACCCAGACGGCGAGGACGGCGAACGCGATCGCGAACGCGTACGGGCGCGCCTCGTGGGCGTAGCGGGTCGCCGCCGGCGAGAGGACGAGCAAGAAGCCAGCGAGCAGGCCGGCCCACTGCCCGGCATGGCGGCGAGCCACGTCGGTGGCCGCCACGACGGCGACCACCATGGCCAGCGCGGACGGCAGCCGGGCCCACCACTCCGCCTCACCGAAGCGCAGCCAGACGTGCATCGCCAGGTAGTACGGTCCGAGGCCGGCGTCGCGCTGCCGAAGGAAGGCGAGCAGCTCCGGCAGCGGCTTGCTCGCGTCCTGCACCGTGGCGACCTCGTCCAGCCAGAACGCTGGACGGCCGATGCGCCAGGTGAAGGCCGCGAGGGCCACCGCGGCGACACCGACCAGCAGCGGCGGCGGGCTGGCCGTGCTGAGGAGCCGCCGCCACCGCGGGGAGCCCGACCGCATCGATCCGAGGTGAGCCTGGCCGACGAGCGATGCCCCGCTGCCCTTCACGGTCGCCGAGCATGACACAACGCCGCGGACGCCTTCGCGGCCAGGAGCCGGTCGGGCCGGTGAGGGCGGGTGTCGCCGGCGAGGATCAGCGTCACGTATCGGGGTGAACCCGGCGTACGTTCCTCACGCGCGGGCGCCTGCCCCAGGCACCCGCCCGCGGGGCTGCGACATGGCGGATGGGACCCGGCGGCCATCCCCCTGGGCGGAGGCCCTCTGACGGAGGGTGGGAGCGGGTCAGCGGCCGCCGCTGACGTCGAGCAGCGCGCCGGTGACGTAGGACGCCTCCGGGGAGCACAGCCAGACGATCGCGTTGGCGACCTCCTCCGGCCGACCGCCCCGCTTCATGGGCACCCGGCCAGCGTTCCGCCGCACCCGGTCCGGGTCGCCACCGCTGGCGTGGATCTCGGTCTCGATGAGGCCCGGGCGGACCGCGTTGACCCGGATCCCCTCCTCCGCGACCTCCCGAGCCAGACCCACCGTCATCGAGTCCACGGCCCCCTTGCTCGCGGCGTAGTCGACGTACTCGCCGGGTCCGCCGAGACGAGCCGCCGTCGAGGACACGTTCACGATGGCGCCACCGGAGCCGCCGTACCGGCTCGACATCCGCCGGACCGCCTCGCGAGCGCACAGAAAGGCGCCGACCACGTTAACCGCGAGCATGCGTTCCAGCCGTTCCGGGGTGATCTCGTCGAGCCGGGTGCCGCTCTTGTAGACGATGCCGGCGTTGTTGACCAGCGCGGTGACCGTGCCCAGGGCGTCGGCCGCGGCGAACAGCGCGGCGATGTCGTCGGGGACCGCCACGTCGCAGCGGACCACGGCCGTCTTGGCACCCCGCTCCTCACAGGCTCGGGCGACGGCCTCGGCCGCGTCCTGGGCGCTGTGGTACCCGATGCAGACGTCCCACCCGCGCTGCGCGAGCAGCAAGGCGGTGGCGGCACCGATACCTCGACTTCCGCCTGTGACGACAGCGACTCCACGGTGACTCGACATGGCCGCGAGCGTAGCGCGCTGGGGACTGGCCCGACCGCCGCGTCACGCCGTCTCGGTGCGCCGGCTCATCCCTGGCGTCGTCGTGCGTCGGCCGGTGACCGGCCACAGGCGCGGCGGACGCCGTGCGGCGAGGTCCTCCACCCAGCCGAATGCCAGCAGGGCGACGACGATGAGCGGGCAGGTGACGACGAGCTTCCACCAGTCCGTGCCCAACGGCAGCGCCTGCTGGAACGCGGGCACCGCCCACATCTGGTCGATGAGCAGGACCGCCCCGATGAGGGCGACCTGGTGCCAGAGGTAGAACGTCACCGCGCGCTGGTTCAGCAGCGACACGAGCGCTTCGACACCGGGGAGTCGAGCGAGCCAGCGCAGATCGCGTGGGCGGAAGCGCAGCAGGAGAAGGACGAAGCCGAACGACCAGAACGCCTGCGCGACGGGGATCCCGCCGAGGTCGTATCCCTGGTCGCCCGGATGGGTGAGCGCGTACACCCCACCCACCAGCAGAGCGCCCGCCACCAGCGCGAGGACACGCGTGTGCGGCAGGCGATCGACCAGTCCGTCGCGGTGGGCGAAGCCCACCAGCCAGCACGCGCCGAAGATGGCGAGCGTCCAGACCACGTTCGACAGGCCCTGCGCGGACAGCGGGAACAGTCCCGCCTGCAACAACCCGACCAGGACCAGGGAACCCGTGACCGTGGGCCAGGGCCAGCGACGGAACAGCAGCAAGAGAACCGGCGAGAGCAGGACGAACCACAGGTACGCGCGCACGTACCACAGGGGCGTGACGACCTGGCTCGCCTCGGCGCTTCCCGGCGGGTCGTTGAGGGGGAACAGCCAGTACACCAACTTGGCCCACCAATCCCCGTGGCTGTCGTCGGCCGCTGGGGACCACCCCTGCAGGAGCATCGCGGGCACGACGAACAGACCGAACGCCCAGAAAGGCGGCAAGAGGCGACGCAGGCGCCCACCCACGACCGAGATCGGCGGGCGCGCGTCCAGAGACCGCGCCATCAGCGAGCCCGCGAGCGCGAACATCACGCCCATGGCGGGAAAGGCGAACGTCAGCCACGCCCACCCGAAGGCGTGGTAGACCAGCACCCGCACCAGCGCGAGGGCGCGGAGCAGGTCGAGGTAGGGGTCCCGCCCGTGGGCGGTTCGCCTCGCGGGAACCACGTCCCCCATGGTGGTGCCCCGGGACATCGCGTCGGTCGGGAACGCCGAGCCGATGACCGAGGGCCACCAGGGACCAGGACGTAGGGACGGCCGCCCCTCCCCCATGCGGGGGAGCTGTGCGCGGACGGGCGCCCGTAGCCAAGGACCCGCCAACGCCGACCTCCACGACGCGGCTGAGCGTTCCTCCGTCAGCGGCGAGGCGCGACGTCGAGGACGACGCGGCGATGCCGCGGCGCGTCACTGTGTGGTGGGGTCACGTCCACGAGGCCCCGGCGTGAGCTCGGGTGGAGACCTCAAGGATTCGGCCGCACGTCGAGGGGGAGTGATCCTCGGGCGGAGCCGACGGTCGAGCTGGTGGATGACGCCGACCAGCTCCGTCGCCGTGCGTTCCACCTCGGCGTGCGCGGCGTCCCGCTGCCTGATCGCCGCCGACAGCACCATCCCCGTCAACGTGAGTGAGGCGATGAAGGCCTGGATCAGCGCCTCCCGCGGGATGTCCGACTCCCCGGCGAAAGCCTCGTGCCCCTGCTCGGCGGCGACGATCACCATCGTCGACGCCACCACCGCGCAGGGCGCCACCATCGGCAACCCGAACCGCAGCCCCGCCCAGATCATGACGGGAAACACGAGGTAGAACGGATGCTGCGCGCTGTTGGTCGCCAGGAGAGCCGCCAGGACCGTGCAGCCCAGCAACGCGACCGCCTCGATCGCCCGGAGCAGCCGAATTCGACGAATCGGGAAAACCTGCCAAAGGACGAGAAAGATGGGGGTGCCGACGACACCCAAAGCGAAGTACGTCCAGACGTCGAACCACCGCGGGAGGTATTCCAGCGGCACTCCGATGCCATAGGTCGTGAGCACCGTGGTATTGAGCGTGACCCCGATCGCCATCCCCAGCCCCGCGCCCAGGCCGATGAGCGCGAGCACGTCCCGGACGCGATCTATCTCGTTCCGGAACCCAGCGCGCCGCATGAGCCAGTACGCGCACAACAGCCCGACGGTGGTGCCCGTGGCGATCAGGAACGAGGGCACGATCGGGCGCTCCAGGGAGACGTTGATCAGCATCGACCCGAACCAGATACCAGGCCACACGCGAGGCCCGAGGTAGAGCAGCGCCGCGAGCGAGAGCCCGGTCGGTGCCCAGAGCAGACGCGTCTCAACGCCGCCGATCTCCTCCTGGAGCGCGAGCAGCCCGAGGGCGTAGTAGCCGCCCGCGAGCAGCGCTATCCACACGAGAGTGCGCGCGGCCCCGGACAGCTTCCGTCTCGGCGGCTTTTCGACCACCGGTCCGATAATACGCGCGCGCTGATTGGTCTCACTCCAAGCGCCGATTCGACGCCCCGTGCGCTATCGAACCAGCGCACAAAAATGAAAACTCAAGCGGAATCGGAAATCAAAACGAGCCCGCTCCGCCCTCGTCGCTCATCGCACCTCCCCGAGCAAGCGGGGCAGTTCACGCATATCCGTGAAGATGACCGTTCCGGGGCCTTCCAGTCGCTCGACCGGGACCACCCCACCGGCGTAGGCGAACACCGCCATCCCGGCGGCCCTAGCCGCCGCGACGCCGTACTCGCTGTCCTCGACCACAGCGCAGTCTGCGGGGTCGACGCCCATGGACGCCGCCGCGTGCAGGAACAGGTCGGGCGCCGGCTTGCCCGCCTTCACCTCGGTCGCGCTGAAGATGCGCCCCTCGAACCGCTCGTACAGGCCCGTCACACCCAGCGTGAGACGCATCTTCTCGTGGCTGCCGCTCGAGGCCACACACGTCGGGGTGGTGATCTTGTCCAGGGCCTCCAGGATGCCGTCCACCGGCTTGAGCTCGGTGGTGATGAGCTCGCGGAAGAGTGCGTTGTATCGGGCCACGACGTCAGGCGGCACGGGTCGGCCGATGTGCCGGGCCAGCTCATCCATCATGTACTGGGTCGTTCGGCCGGTGAAGCGGCGCGCGATCTCCTCCTCCGACAGCGGCCACCCGAGCTCTGCGAACAGCTGGGCGTCGACCCGGAGGGCGATGGGCTCGCTGTCGACCAGGACACCGTCGCAGTCGAAGATGATGAGCTTGTACGTCGCGGACACGGCCGGCACCCTAGGACGTTCCCCCGCCGGGTCCGCCACCCACCCCTTCCTGCCGTGGGCTGGGACCCTCGTCAGCGCCCTGGACGATCGATCGGGTCGAACCGGTCGATGACCTTCTTCGCCTCGTTGATGGGGATGGCGAAGCCGAGCCCGGTGCGCTCCTCCGCCGTCCTCCCGGCGTAGATGGCGGAGTTGACCCCGATGACCTCGCCGGCCATGTTGACGAGCGGCCCACCGGAGTTGCCGGGGTTCAACGAGGCGTCGGTCTGGATGGCTCGGTAGGTCACCGGTGGATCCCCGTCGTCGCCTCCGACGCGGAGGTCCCGATTGACCGCGCTGACGATGCCCGCGGTGACCGTTCCCTCCAGTCCCTCGGGCGAGCCGATCGCCAACACGGGGCTCCCCACACGGACGCGCGAGGAGTCGCCGAGCTTCGCCGGTCGTAGTCCCGACACGCCCTCGGCGCGGATGAGGGCGAGGTCGCGCCGCGCGTCCGTGCCCAGCACCCGCGCGGACGCGGTGGAGCGCTCGCCGTTGAAGCGCACGGTGATCTCACCGCCGTCGACGCCGGACACGACGTGGTGGTTGGTGAGGATGACACCGTCGTCGGACAGGACGATCCCCGATCCGGTCTCCGCTCCGGCCAACGATGTGACCCGCAGCTCCACCACGCTCGGCGCGACCGCCGACACCACACGAGGCAGAACGGCCTGGTCGACTCGTGCGGGCTGGGTGGCTCGGGTCTGCGGCTCCTCGCGCACCGTGCCGGCGCCGATCATCCCGCCGACGACGCCGCCCAGGCAGGCCGCCACGAGCGCGACGGCGGCGAAGGCGAGCGCCAGCCATGCCGAGTGCCGATCTCGCGGCCGGGCCAGCCCCTCTCGGCGGCGTCCCACCTGATCACCGGGTGGCTCGTCGTGCGCACGCTCGGCTGGCGCCACGGGCGAAGGCTGGCGACGTGGGTGAGGCACGCGCGAACGCTCGCCCGGTCCGGATCCGCCGGGTCGATCCGCTTCGCGTGGCGCTTCGCCGATTCGACGCGGCTCGCCGGGACGATCCCGCTCGGCCGGACGCTCGGGCGGCTCAGCGCCGCCGTCAGGTCGGGTCGTCACCCTCTTCAGGATGCGGTCAGACGACAGGAGGGACCGGGGCCAACGGGCCTCAGGTCCTGGGCGCTTGGGGGAGGCCTGTGGGCTGAGTGCGGAGCGCCAAGGGCGGCGCTCCGTGTCGCTCGCCGGATCATCGATCGTCAGACGCCTGACGCCGCGACGCTCCCTGCTGGCGAAGAGCCACCCCGACCCCGAGCACCAGCGCCAGCGGCGCGACGACGACCAGCCAGACCACACCGGCCGGCGCCGGCAGAACGACCGCGGCGGCCAACGCCACGGCTCCCAGCAGCGCGGCGCCAGGCAGCGGTCCCGCCGACCGCAGCCACCCGGCCACCTCCCTGACGTCCGGCCGCTCGACGAGCTCGCCAGCAGGCTCCCCCGTCCCGCGTCGCTGCGGCTCACGGTCGTCCAGCTCCTCCGCCAGCTCCGTGAGCGCCACGTACACGCAGGCGAGCAGACCGAGGACGGCGGCCGTCGGCACCGGCACCCGGCCAGAGTCGGCGGCCAACGCGACGCCCAGGAGCAAGACGACCAGGGCCCAGGAGACGAGCGACGCCATCCGAGTGCGCAGCGTCGCGAGCACCACGCCGATCGCCGCGAAGCCGCCGACCTGCCATCGCGCGTCCGACGGCAGAACGGTGAGCGCCACCGCGACGAGCCCGAGCCCAGATCCGCCTGAGGCAAGTCGGACGACACGAGCGACAGTCACCGACCACCTCGCAGCAATGGTTGCAGCAGGACCCGTTCCAGCGGGACACCGGCCGTCTCGTCCCACACCACGACGGTGGCGCCGATGACTTCCAGCTCCCGGACGAGCACCTCCCGGTCCAAGCGCCAGATGCGCAACGCCATGTGTCGCTGCTCCTCCGTCCACGGCCCGACGCGCCGACCACGGACGGGAGGCTCGGTGGTGAGCACGTCGACCACCACCACCGGATGGCCACGCTCGCGCAGGTCACGGATCACATCGATGACGCGGGGGTCGAGCAGCGGGCTGAAGACGAAGACCAACGCACCCGGTGGCAGCGCCTGCCGAGGCAGTCGGAAGAGATCCGGTTCGACGAAACTGCCGTCGAGCCGGGACGCGAGCAGGGTCTCGACCACGCGGTAGTACTGCCGGGTCCCGACGTCGGGCTTCAGCCACCGGACACGGCCGCCGAGCGCCACGATGCCCACCCGGTCCGCGTACCGCAGGTACGCCTGCACGACCGAGGCAGCGCCTCGCACACCGATGTCGAGGCTGGACCAGCCAGCGGGACCCACGTCCGTCGTCGTGTCCACGACCGCGACGACGTCGGCGGCGCGCTCGGCGGCGTACTCGTTGACGTACAGCTCCCCGGACGTGATCCGTCTGGTGCTCACCGGCCAGTTGATCCGTCGGACGGCGTCGCCGACGGCGAACGTCCGAATCCCGATGAACTCGCTCCCCGACCCGGCTCGCCGCCCCACGTGCGTCCCGAGCCGGGCCAGCAGCATGGGTGGGATGGTGATGTCGCGCGCCCGCGCCGGTGGCGGGAACACCGTGAGCTCCGAGAGCCGAAGGTTGGCGACCCCGACGTAACCCCAGCCAGGCGTGCGCACCCGGATCCGCAGCGGTCCCAGCCGCCATCGCCCCCAGCGTTGGGCTCGGACGGTCCACCGCGCCACGAGCTCAGCGACCGCGAACGCCTGGCGGACGCGCCCATCCGGCACGTCGAACGATCCCGGCCTCCCCGGCGGGGCGACGTCCCCGTCGGTCGCCGTCGTCGGCGTGGCGTCGGACGAGTCGTCTGCGGTGGAGGAGCCGTCCTGGGCGGGCGAGGGCCCACCGCGGGTCGTCGCGGACGCCTGACGTGGGTCCTCGGAGCGAACGGGTGTCTGCGGTCCCGGCAGGTCGAGGTGGAGAGTGATCGTGCCGAGCCGCTGGGGCGCGCGGAGGCGGACCGTCACCTGGACGGGCTCGTCCTCGAAGGTGCGGGACTCCGACACCTCCGCGCTGACGGTCACCGACGCCGGACGCGGCTGCCGGAGCGCGACGACGACCGCCGCCAGACACGGCGCCGCCAAGACGACGGGCTCCGGTCGCGCGGTGATGACCCCCAGCGCCACCGCCAGAACGCCGACCAACGCCAACCGCCAGGCCAGGCGGCTCACGTGCCACTCCAGGACAACGTCGACCGGAGGCAGCGAGAGCGCCCCGACCCGCCCACCGTCGGTCCAGGTGGGAACGGGGACCGGTGGAGCGCTCATCACCGAGTCGATTCCAGGATCTGCGTCGACGGCGTCGGGACTTCCTCCAGCACCTCGGCCACGACGTCGTCCCCGGACAGCCGACGAACCCACAGCTCCGGCCGCAGCACCAGCCGGTGTCCGAGGGCGGCGACCGCGACCCGCTTGACGTCCTCCGGGGTTACGTAGTCCCGACCGGCGAGGATCGCCGCGCCCCGCGCCAGCTGGGTCACCGCGAGCGTGCCGCGCGGGCTCGCGCCCACCTGGGCCTTGGGATGCTCACGTGTCGCCCGGACCACGCGCACCACGTACTCCAGCACGTCGTCGTGGACCTCGACGAGCTCCAGGGACTCCATCATGGCGAGGAGCTCGGTGTCGTCGACGATCTTCGTCAACGCCGGTGGAGCCGACCCGCGCCGCAGGCGCCGGCGTACCACTTCGGCCTCCTGGTCGGCCGGCAGGTAACCGAGGCGGGTTCGCAGGATGAACCGGTCCAGCTGCGCCTCGGGCAGGGGGTAGGTCCCCTCGTACTCGATCGGGTTCTCGGTGGCCAGGACGACGAACGGGCGGGGCAGCGGGCGGGTCACCCCGTCGGCGGACACCTGCCGCTCCTCCATCGCCTCCAGCAGCGCGGCCTGGGTCTTCGGGGGTGTCCGGTTGATCTCGTCCGCGAGGAGCAGCTGGGTGAAGACGGGACCTTCACGGAAGACGAACTCGGCCGTCTTCTGGTTGTAGACCGAGGCGCCGGTGAGGTCCTGCGGCAGCAGGTCGGGGGTGAACTGCACTCGGTCGAAGCTGAGCCCGAGCACCTGCGCGAACGATCGGGCGAGCATCGTCTTGCCGAGACCCGGGAGGTCCTCGAGCAGGACGTGCCCACCGGCAAGAATGCCCAGCAGCACGAGCTCCACGGCGTCGCGCTTGCCCACGATGACCCGCTCCACCTCGTCGAGAATGGCGAGGGCGCGCTCGCGGGTCTGGTCGAGGTTCAGCGTCGGAGTGGTCGTGGTCATGCGTTCCTTTCGTGCGTGCGTCGCAGACGCTCGATCGCCGTCACGACACGGTCCAGCTCCGGCAGGTCGACACCCGGCGCGTCGCGGTCTCGGCTGGGCGGTCGGTCCGGCGCCAGGAGCGCCCACGCGTCGTCGCCGAGACGCTGGCGGGCCAGGTCAGGCTGTGCGCGGAGGTCGACACCGTGCTCGTCGGCGAGCCGGACGGCGAGGGCGTCCAGGAGACGGACGCGCAGGCCTGTGTCGAAGTCTCGTCGGGAGTAGCTCGCCCAAGCGATCTCGCCGAGGATGCGGTCGTAGCTCGGGAAGCCGGTCCGGGACGGGGAGCGCTCCTGCCGAAGCCACGAGGGCAGGCGGAGCCAGCGGGGTCGTCGCGACCAGGCTCGCCGCAGCCAGGATGGCGGCCGGAGCCACCGCCCTCGAGACGTTCGCTGCGGTCCCGGCGAGCGCGGCCTCCGCCATGGTCGTTCGAGGCGAAGCAGCTGGTGTAGCAGCTCGTTGAGGGCGACGATCGTGAGGCCGAGCAGCAGTCCGCGCAGCCCCTGGGCGAGGACGGCGAAGACGAGGAGGAGCCCGAGGAGGCCGCGCAGCTCGGTCATCCGCCGCTCCTCCCCTCCCGCTCACCGTGGACGCCCCCGTGCGGCACCGGACTCGTCGCCACACGTGACCCGGCCACGGAGGCTTCGGCTGCGCCGACCTCAGCCGCCGACGTCCTGCGGAGCTCGGCTTCCAGCCGTTCGAGGGCGGCGGACGCCTGCCAGCGCGCGTCCGGAGGTAGTGGGCGTCGAGAGAAGCGGGCGCGCTGGAACAGCCGGGACAGGTCACGGGCCGCCGCGCTCCCGGTGTCGCTGAGGAGACCGGCCGCCTCAGCCCTGCGCAGAAGGTCCGTGGGGGTGTCGGCGAGTCGCCGCTCCACGCCGACGTCCCGGAGCGCCTGCTCCATCGCGGCGTACGCCCGAATCACCGCGGCGCGAGGCGCGTCGATCTCGGCGAGGGCCGCCCGCCCGGCGGCGACGACACGCCGCACGTCGGCCGCCGTCAGCTCGCGGGTTGGCTCGGTCGTGGTGGCGGTCTTGCGGAGGACCCAGGCCGCGGCGAGGAGGACGAGACCGAGCACGACACCAGCCGCGATCGCCACCGGCCAGGACCAGGTCGGCTCGAGACCCGGAGCGCGCGTCCCGGGACCTCCCTCCTGGGGCGCGGGGATGGGCGTGGCGACGGGCGGGGGTGGGACACCGGAGCCGTCGGCTCGACGGCCCATGCGGTCCCGGTAGTGGTAGAGGAGGAAGATCGCACCCAGCAGCAGGATCCCCTGCGCGATGAGGACGGAACGGCTCGTGCGCCTCGGCGCGGGACCCGGGAGACCCTGGCCTCGCGCCAAGATCAGGGACACGACGACCACCACCAGCCCGACGCCCAACACCACGCCGAGTAGCGCGACCAGCACGTTCGCGGGGATGCGATCGGCCTCGACGGTGACCCGCTCCTGCCAGCTCAGCCCGAGCGCTCCGAGAGCGAGCAGCCCGAGGACACCCACGAGGGCCCCCGTGCGGGCGAACCAGCGAGGTCGCGGGTCCTCACGCACGGTCGCACCTCCTCGTGGATCCGCCCTGGCGGTCACTGTAGGGCGTGGTGATCGTGCTGGGGAGCCCTCGATTGGTACCGATTCGGCCACGACCGCCTGATCGCGACGCTCTGTGACTACTTTGCGATCTCTCTACTACTGTCTGTCACCGGCCTCGCAGGTGTCCGCTCATGCGGCCTGCCACCCGCCACCAGGAGCGGAGACGAGAGGCGCCGAGACCTGGGGAGAACGACAGACTCTCGGGCTCACTGAGCGGAACCTCCGTCGTCCACGCCTGGGAGCCGTGGGGCGGGACGACGTGCCAGGGATCGTGGCGGACATGAGGATGGCGGTCCACCATCGGGTGGACCGCCATCGTGTTCGTCGTCTCTGCGTTGTGACGAGTCTCTGAGCATGTCACCGAAGGTCCGCTGGTCAGCGGCCTTCCGCTTCCCCCGTTCCCCCGCGCTGCTCAGGGAGCACGCCTGCCAGCAGCGCACGCACCTCGGACTCGCGGTAGCGCCGGTGTCCCCCCAGCGTCCGGATCGAGCTGAGCTTGCCGGCCTTGGCCCACCGGGTCACCGTCTTCGGGTCGACCCGGAACATGGCCGCGACCTCTGCCGGCGTCAGCAGAGACTCCGTCTCCGGCGAACGTGTCGTCATGAGCGGCCTCCTCCACGAGAATCGGACGGTTCTCGTCCGTCCCGCACCCTCCATTTGGTGCTCTCATCTGGTCGGAGGATGGGCTGCTCCGGGATACGTCACACCGCGACTACGTCGCGTCATACATCCCCCACGTGACGTATCCGGTTCGGCCCACCCCTTCTCACGTGACTCACCGTAACTCGCAACCCAGGCGTTGCGCCCAGTTTTTCCAGAATCTACCGGCCCGGATCCGATGTCTCACGACGCACGCTCCTTCGCGCGCACGGACCACCATCGCTTCCGTAGTCGACGGTAGACGATGAGCGCCTCCTCGTTGTTACCCTCTGCGACCGCCTGAAGCGCGGCAGTCACGTCTTTGGCCGACTGGTCCTCGGCCAAAGCCTCAGGGCTCACGAGGTGGACGAGCCCGCCATAGTCGAGCTCCACCCACGCATGGGGATGAAACGCCTCCAACCAGCGTCCCAAGTCCACCAGGGCCCCTAGGTCCCAGTCCGGCCATGTTCGGCGGAGCAACCGGTACGCACGCGCGATCCTGCGCCGAGCGTCCACCATCGGCGTCAGGTACCGGAGTGAACGCTCTGGTTCGGTCCGAACCGTGCGTTGGTCCTCACTAAAGATGACGAACCAGGCCAGCGGAACGTGCCATCGAGCGGTCAAAATGTGCGGGAAATCATCCTTGCCCGCATCGTCCTCGCACAGGACGCTGAAGTCGACGCCGTCGAGCCCTCCTGCGGGGATCAACACCCGCAGCACGTCATCCGACAGCACGCACACCAGGTCGCGAAGCGCCTGACGGATCCGTAAGGCGGGCTCATCGGGACAGACGAAGCGAACGCCGTCGACCTCCACCACGTACGCGCGGCGCTCCGTCATCATCGCGTCGGAGGGAAAGGCCGGCAGCAAGGCCGCGAGCCAGACCCGTTGCTCGGCCACTGTCAACGCGGCCGTGGACGGCCGCTCGACGCCCTCCAGCCACGGCGCGAGAAGCTCCCGCTCGTCCCGCCCGAACGCCGCCACCGGCTCGTAGACCCGCAGGTAGCAGCTGTACGGCGGCACGACGGAAGTCCGCATACACCCATCGTGCACCTCTCCCCAAGTTCGCGGCACCTGTCCAGAGAGATCCATCCCGGCGCCAAGCGGTCTATCGTGGAGGAGGTGGCCGGGGCGCCAACAGCGAGCCGACCGGACGAGGAGTCACCACCGTGACCGAGGTCTTTGGCCGCTACAGCGGCCACGAGCAGGTGGTCTTCTGCGCCGACGAAGCCAGCGGACTACGCGCGATCATCGCGATCTACTCCACCGCTCTCGGCCCTGCTCTCGGGGGCACGAGATTCCACCCGTATCCCGACGAGGACGCCGCCCTCCGCGACGTCCTCAACCTGTCCGTCGCGATGGCCTACAAGGCCTCCCTGGCCGGACTGGACCTGGGCGGCGGCAAGGCGGTGATCATCGGCGATCCCGCCCGTGACAAGTCCGAGGCGCTGCTTCGGGCGTACGGGCGGTTCATCCAGTCGCTCGGCGGCCGCTACATCACCGCCTGCGACGTTGGCACCGAAGCGTCGGACATGAACCTGATCGCCGAGGAGTGCGACTACGTCACCGGACGCACCACCGATAGAGGCGGGTCGGGTGACTCCGCCATCCTGACGGCGTTCGGGGTGTTCCAGGCCATGCGCGCGTGCGCCGAACACCGCTGGGGGACACCGAGTTTGCGTGGACGCCGCGTCGGCGTGGTCGGTGTCGGCAAGGTCGGCCGCCGCCTCGTCGGTCACCTCGTCGAGGACGGCGCCGAAGTGGTGATCACCGACATCAGCGCCGCCGCGATCGAGGAGGTGCGCGCCCACTACCCGCAGGTCGATGTGGTCGCCGACGCGCCCACGTTGGCTCGGGCCGACCTCGACATCTACGCGCCGTGCGCGCTCAGCGGCGCGCTCGACGCGGCCACGGTGTCCGCGTTGCGTGCCTCCATCGTCTGCGGCGCAGCCAACAACCAGCTCGCGCACCCGGGCCTGGACAAGGTGCTGGACGAGCGCGGCATCCTCTACGCGCCCGACTACATGGTCAACGCCGGCGGCCTCATCCAGGTCGCGGACGAGCTCCATGGGTTCTCGTTCGAGCGAGCCGAGGCTCGGGCCGCACGGATCTTCGACACCACCCGGCGAGTGCTCGACATCGCCACCGCGGAAGGAATCCCGCCGGCCGCGGCCGCCGATCGGCTCGCCGAGCGGCGCATCGCGCAGGCGCGCCGGCTGCGTCCGCTCTGGCTCGGTGACCGCGACGTCCGGGTCACCCGCGCCCGACTGAGGTGACCTGGAGCCATCGCATCCTCGTCGAGGTGGAAGCCGTAGCCGTGGTGTCAGGCGACGACATCAGCTCCTCCACCTGACGACCCAGGCCCGGCCCTCGACGTGGGTGGGGGCTCGAGTCGTGGGGCGATCACAACCTCGACCGAGCTCCTCGACACCGAACCCCGCGAGTCGGTCTTCCGTCACACCCTGGTCGTTCTCGACACCCTGGTCGTACGGCGCCTGCGGCGTGTGCGACGGCCCGCTGTCCGTTCTTGGCAAGGCCCTGAAGAGGTCACGTCGCCGCGGACGCGGGTAGTGCTGGACATAGACAGGGGGTCGGGTCGGCGTCGTCCCCACCCGACCCCCTGTCCTTCCCGTCTGCCCCTCGGCCCACACGCCCTCGCCGGGGCACGACCCGCGTCAGACGCGACCGGCGCACCACCGGACGGCGTTGCGGATGATGCGGCGCACGTCCTCGCGGTAGTAGGTGGGGTTCTCCTCGTGGCCGGGCCGGAAGTAGAACACCCGCCCCGCACCGATCGTGTAGGCACAGCCGGACCGGAACTCGTGTCCGCCCGGGAAAGTCGAGTGGAAGACGACCGTGTCCGGCTTGCCGCAGCCGAACTCCTCGTCGTACATCTCCTCGTCCTCGATGACGAAGTCGCTGACCCCGGCGGCCACCGGGTGATCGGGAGCGAGCACCTTGATCGACTCCGGGCCCGCGTTGTGCCGGACGCCACCGATGCGCCCGTCGTCCCCGATCAACCGGGTGAACGGCTTGGCCATGTGGGCGGAGTGCAGCGCGAGGAACCCCATGCCGCGTTCCTTCACGTGCCGTTCGATCCGGTCGACGGTCTCGTCGCGCACGGCGCCGTGAAGGAGGTGGCCCCACCAGACGAGAACGTCGGTGCGCGCGAGCGTCTCCTCCGGCACACCCTGGCCAGGGTCGACGAGCTCGGCGGTGCTCACCTCGAAGCTCGTGGGATCCTGGCGCAGCCCGTCCGCGACGGCGCCGTTGATGTCGTGGGGGTACATCTCCTTGGGCGCGGTGTGCTCGGACCACACCAGCACGCGGATCTTGTCGGCCACTGTCTCCTCCTGCCGCATGAACGATCTCTGGAGCGAGCGGGGTCGTCTGTCACCCCTGGCGACGCTCGTCAGCTCGTGCGTCGGTCGTGAATCTCACTGGTCCGCGAGCGGCCAGGCCACGGGACCTGGCGCGCACAGACCTCGTGTCGTCGTCGGATGGACTTCGTTCGCGAAGGTCTCGGAATCACACGTTGGCTGGTAGCCGAGCTCCTTCCGCGCGTTGGTGATGTCCCACTCGGAGCGGGTGTTGGCCGACACCCCGTGGTAGACCCCGAAGGAGACACCCTCAGCCTCGATCGCCCGCACGACGAGCTGCCGGAGGTCGGCCGGCCCGAGCCAGCTCGCGAGCCCACCGACTGAGAACGGCCGCGGCTGGACACCGCCGAAGCGCAGGCAGATGACCGACAGCCCGGTGCGGTAGCTGTAGGTCCGGCCGAGCGCCTCCCCGAAGGCCTTGCTCGCGCCGTACGGACAGCACGGTGACGGCGGCCAGCTCGGATCGACGGGGTGCTGCTCCCGTTGCACGTAGGCACCCATCGCGTGGACCGAGCTGGCGAGCACGACCCGGCGGACGCCGGCCTCCACCGCGGCCTGCAGCACGACCGCCACGGCGTCGACGTTCGGCGCGGACAGGGCGTCCCACGTGGCGGTGGGGGAGGGATTGGCGGCCAGGTGGACCACTGTGTCCACCCCGTCGAGGACTTCGGCGACGAACGCACGGTCGACGACAGAGCCGAGCCGAACGTCGGCGACGTCGGCGACGTCGGGATCGGGACGCCGCTGGTCGACGAGGCGGAGGGAGTAGTCACCCAGCCCCGGCATGAGGAGCCGAGCGACGTGACCGGCTGCCCCTGTGACGAGCACCGAGCGCTGCGTCATGTCACCGCTTCCCTTGAGGTCCGCGCCACCACGCTTCCGGTGGCCTTGGCCCGAGGGTGTACGGGGTCCGACCTGATCCCCGACGCCGCGCGGGCGTCCCCCTTCCTACCGCACCTGGACCGCGATCAGCAGCCGCATTCCGTCCGCTGAACGAGACTGCCGGACCTGGCCGCGCGACGGGTTTTCCGCCGCAATTGATCACTAAGCGTGTCCTATACGCTACGTTTCGCGAATGATCGGGCGCGGAGCGACGACCTCCGGGCGATCATGGTCAACAACATGTGGACAAGCTGTGGAAAACTTCCGGACAGTGTGGCGTTCAACACCCACCCGACGTGCGTGATCGAGGTAGAAGCCGGTACGGTTGACTCACGAGCAGATGAAACCGAGAGCCCGAGGGCGCACGTCTCGGACGTGTTGCCCCGCTTTATGTTGTGCGAGGGGGTCGACCCATGGGGCGCGGCCGAGCTAAGGCCAAGCAGACGAAGGTCGCCCGGGCGCTGAAATACCGCACCCACGACCCCGACTTCGAAGCGCTGCAGCGCGAGCTGTCCGGTCGTGGCGGCAAGAACGGTGACGTTCACGCCGAGGACGACCCTTACGACGAGTACGACGACGGGGTCGACGAGGACGATCGCGTAGCGCGTCGCCGCTGACCGCGGACGACCTTTCGCGGTCAACTCCGCTCGTAACTTCCCGCGAGAACAGCGGAGCCCTCACCTGGCTGCACCTTTCCGGCGACCCAGGCATGGATGCCGCGGTCGGCGAGCAGGCCGACCGCGGCATCTGCGTGCTCGTCAGCGACGAGCGCCAGCATGCCGACGCCCATGTTGAAGGTGCGCTCCAGCTCGGCGTCCTCGACCGCACCCCACTCGCCCAGCAGGGTGAAGATCCGGGGCGGAGCCCACGTGGAGCGGTCGAGCACGAGGTCGACGTTCGAGGGGAGCACGCGCGCCGCGTTCGCGGCGAGCCCGCCCCCGGTGATGTGCGCCATCGCGTGGACCTCCACCCGCTCAGCCAGCGCGAGGCAGTCCTTGGCGTAGATGCGGGTGGGTTCGAGCAGCTCCTCCCCGAGGGTCCGGCCCAGGTCGTCGACGTGCTCGTCAAGCCGACGGCCCGTCTGACGGAGGACCGCCCGGACCAGCGAGTAGCCGTTGCTGTGCAAGCCGGACGACGCCATCGCGATCGCGACGTCGCCAGGACGCACCCGATCCGGCCCGAGCACCTCGTCCGCCTCCACCACGCCGGTGGTCGCACCGGCCACGTCGTACTCGTGGGGCTCGAGCAGGCCGGGGTGCTCAGCCGTCTCCCCACCGACCAGCGAGCAGCCAGCGACCACACAGGCCTCGGCGATGCCCTTGACGATCAGCGAGATCCGCTCCGGCTGGAGCTTCCCACAGGCGATGTAGTCGGTCAGGAACAGCGGCTGTGCACCGCAGACCACGAGATCGTCGACCAGCATGCCGACGAGGTCGAAGCCGATCGTGTCGTGCTTGTCCAGTGCCTGGGCGATCGCGACCTTCGTGCCGACCCCATCCGTCGTGGTGGCCAGAAGCGGCCGCCGGTAGTCCCGGAGCGCGGAAGCGTCGAACAACCCGGCGAAGCCCCCGATTCCGCCGACCACCTCGGGCCGCCGGGTCTTCTCCACCCAGCTCCGCATGAGGGCGACGGCGCGGTCGGCGGCCTCGATGTCGACCCCCGCGCTGGCGTAGGAGATCGGCTTGGTCGGCTCCGTCACGTCTCGGCGTCCTTCCTTGGGGACGGGGGATCAGTCCGGTGGCGCTCGTCCGGCCGGAGGGTCGGGGTGCTGGGCACCCCGACCCCTCACCGGCCGGAGATCGCCACCTCGAGATGGAACTTGCCCCTGCGGGTGCTCTGCGGGATCTCGATGGGGTAGGCGCCATCGAAGCATGCGCGGCACAGCCGCTCCCGCGGCTGGCCGCTGGCGGCGATCAGCGAATCAAGCGAGATGAAACCGAGAGAGTCGGCGCCGATCGCCCCACAAATCTCGTCGACCTCACGCTCGGCGGCGATCAACTCCGATCGCGAGGCGAAGTCAATGCCATAGAAGCACGGCCACTTGACCGGTGGGCTGGAGATCCGGACGTGCACCTCACGAGCTCCGGCGTCTCGCAGCATCCGAACGAGCGCCCGCTGGGTGTTGCCGCGCACGATCGAGTCGTCGACCATGACCAGCCGCTTGCCCTCGATCATCTCGCGCAGCGGGTTGTACTTCAGCCGGATGCCGAGCCGCCGGATCGTCTGGGTCGGCTGGATGAACGTCCGACCGACGTAGCTGTTCTTCACCAGGCCGTGGCCGTAGGGGATGCCGCTCTCCTCCGCGTATCCGATCGCGGCCGGGGTGGCGGACTCGGGCACGGGAATGACGAGATCCGCGTCGGCGGGATGTTCCCGAGCGAGCATCCGCCCCACCTCGACCCGGCTCTCGTGGACGGAGCGTCCGGCGATCTTCGTGTCAGGTCGAGCGAGGTAGACGTACTCGAAGAGACAGCCCTTGGGATCCGCCGGCGCGAAGCGTCGCGACCGCAGACCCTGATCGTCGATCGCCACCAGCTCGCCTGGCTCGACCTCCCGCACGAACGTCGCGCCCACGATGTCCAAGGCGGCGTTCTCGCTGGCCACCACCCAACCCGACGCGAGCCGACCGATCATGAGCGGCCGGATGCCCTGCGGGTCACGCGCGGCGTACAGCGTGGTCTCGTCCATGAACACCAGCGAGTACGCGCCACGCACCTCAGGGAGGACGTCGGCGGCCGCGTCGAACAGCGAACCGTCCTGGTGACAGGCGAGGAGGCTCGTGAGCAGGTCGGTGTCGGTCGTGCCCCGCTCACCACGCGCGGGGAGGGGCATGAGGCCCACCTCGGCCGCTCGCTTGTCGACCAGGTCGAGCAACTCGGCCGAGTTGGTCAGGTTGCCGTTGTGGGCGAGCGCGAGCCCTCCGCGTGGCGTGGGCCGGAATGTCGGCTGCGCGTTCTCCCAGACGCTGGACCCAGTCGTGGAATAGCGGCAGTGCCCGATCGCGAGGTGACCCTGCAAGGACTCCAGGACCGCCTCGTCGAAGACCTGCGACACCAGGCCCATCTCCTTGTAGACGAGGACCTGCTGTCCGTTGCTGACCGCGATGCCCGCGGACTCCTGCCCACGGTGTTGCAGTGCGTACAGGCCGAAATAGGTGAGCTTGGCGACCTCCTCCCCTGGTGCCCAGACACCGAAGACACCGCAGGCGTCCTTCGGCGTGTGGTCGGCGGGGTCGAGGTCGTGGGAAAGACGTCCGTCGCCGCGTGCCGGCACGCATCGCAGTGTACGTGGCCGTCGTCACGATGCCCACGCGCGGTGGCCCACCGCTGTGAGCCCGGCGGCGGGTAGGGACCCGGTCTGGCATGGGGACGCACCAGGCGGCGAACCGGCGAATATCTGCCTGCGGCGTTTCGCGCGGACTGTCTACGCTGCCCGCATGCCTCCAGCCACCGGCCCTCACGGACACACCGACCAGGTAGCCGCTCCGTCGAGCATCCGTTCGGCCTCCTCCTCGGCCGAGCGCTCGTCGGCGCGGGAGCGACGGAATCCGACCGGTGCTGGCACACCGGGGAGGAGCGTCGGTACGGACGCCGGCCACGGTGATGGCACCGTGCCGCCTGGGACCGCGCCGCCGGAGACTGTGTTGCCCGCGACTGTGTTGCCCGCGACTGTGTTGCCCGCGACTGGGCGCGCCCTCTTGTACCGGGTGGCGCGCGAGCAGGCGGATTCCCGGATCCCGGCCCTGGCCGCCGGAGTGATCCGAGACGGAGCACTGGTCTGGACGGCCGGACGCGGCCGGGTCGGCGACGCGCCGCCGACCGCCTCCACGCAGTACCGGATCGGGTCGATCACCAAGACCTTCGTCGCCGTCCTCATCGCCCGGCTCCGCGACGAGGGTCGGCTCGACTTCGCCGACCCACTCGATCGACACGTGCCCGGCACCGCCCTCGGCGACCGAACCATCGCCCAGCTGTTGTCGCACACGTCCGGTCTCCAAGCGGAGACCGAGGGCCCATGGTGGGAGCGCACGCCCGGCGGATCCTGGTCCGACTTGGCCGCGCAGCTCCGCCCGGAGGCGATCCGGCACCGGGCCGGCCGCCGCCACCACTACTCGAACGTCGGCTTCGCGATCCTCGGGGAGGTCGTGGCGCGGCACCGGGGCCGGTCGTGGTGGGAGTGCCTCCGCGCGGAGATCCTTGACCCGCTGGACATGCGTCGTACGACGTATCTGCCCGAACCACCGTACGCGTCCGGGTTCGCCGTGCATCCCTGGGCCGACGTCCTGCTCCCCGAGCCCGCCCACGACGCCGGCGCGATGGCAGCGGCGGGGCAGCTCTGGTCGACGGTGGCCGACCTGGGCCGGTGGGCGGCGTTCGTCGCCGGCGACACCGGTGACGTCCTCTCCGCCGACACGCTCGCTGAGCTGCGCGAGCCCAACATCGTCGAGCAGGGCGCGCAATGGGTCTCGGGCTACGGCCTCGGCTTCCAGATCCAGCAGCGGAACGGCCGCACGCTGGTCGGCCACGGCGGGTCCATGCCGGGATTCCTGGCCCAGCTGTGGGTCGACGTGGACGAGGCCGTGGGGGCGGTCGCCTTGGCGAACACCACCTCAGGGCTGGGCCCCGTCGCGTCGGATCTGATCGAGATCCTGCTCCAGCACGAGCCCCGGCTTCCCGACGAGTGGACGCCCCTGCCATCGCCGCCCGACGGGCTCCTCGACCTCGTGGGCACGTGGTACTGGGGCCCGACGGGGTTCATCCTGCGGGCTCGCGGCCGCGACGAGCTGGAGCTGACGCCGATCGCTCACGGCACGCGAGCGTCGAGGTTCCGCCGACGTCCGGACGGCACGTGGGTCGGCCTGGACGGCTACTACGCCGGCGAGACGCTCCGGATCGTGCGCGGACCCGACGGTCGAGTCAGCCATCTCGATCTCGCGTCGTTCATCTTCACCCGGGCGCCGTACGACCCATCGGCGCCCATTCCCGGTGGCGTCGCGAAGGAGGGCTGGACCGGCGGCGGGGCGGCTCAATCACCGAACGGCACGGCCACGCCAGGGACCGAGCCGGCATAGCGCGAGCTCAGGTCGCCCGTCGACCACGAGCTGCCCGGTGGCGGCCGCGGTGTTGCCGCCGACCGGCGGTCGGTGTCGGCGGCGACCTCACGCGGCTCGGCCGACAGAGCCACCTCGGATGTCGATCATGGCCTCTACCCTGCGGCCGCGCACACCGATACGCGCCGAGCGTGGGCGGACGAGTCCTTCGACGAAGCGGACGAGGGAGGCGTCTCCGTGGTGTGCGCGGCCATGTTCGAGGTCGACCTCGACCACGCCCGAGAAGTCATGCTGTCGCTCAGGGGCGGCGCGGTCTTGCACGTGGAGCACAAGCGGAGAAAGGACGAACCACTCCCGTGGGCCGCCGACGTCGTGGCTGGAGCATGCCGGGGAGCTCGACAGCGCGGACGGACGGAGTTTCGTGACTCGCTGGGTCTCGTGGACAGCATGCCACGTATGGCGCTATCCGCGTGCCATACGTGGCACACGCGCGTTCCACTCGGGTGTTCGCACCACCTCTCAGACGACGCCCCGGCGCGAGGTCGTACGGTTCGGACGCGTCAACGTCGCGCGGGCATGCAGGCACATGACCGTCGCCGCCTCCGCCCGACGACGGTCGGCATCGGGAGGCCAGTCGCGCGGATCGGCGAAGGCGCCGAGCGCCCGCAGGAGGATGCTCCACTGCTGACGCGGCAGGACCGAGCGCAGCTCGGTGATGGTGCCGACCGAGTCGCCACTCGCAACGTGACGAGCCAGGATGGCGGTGCCCGCCAGCGCCAAGGCCTGCAGACCCGCCTGCCCCAGGGCTATCGGGTCGATCTCGGAGAGAAGCTCGGGGAGCGACGCTCGAGGCTCATCGAGCGGTTTCGAATACATGTTCGAATGCTAGCAGTCTGGAGCCGGCTCACACCAGCGCGCCACGACACGACCTGACGTTCGCCAGGACCACCCACGGGTGGTGGTGTCGGAGGGCGGGCCTTGGGCAGAAGGACCTGGGGGCCACGCCGGCCCCCGGCGGGAGATCCCCCGGCGGGAGATATGGCCATGCGTGCGCTGGTGAAGGCCAAGGCCGAACCGGGTCTGTGGCTGGAGGACGTGCCCGACCCGACGCCTGGCGCGGGTGAGGTCCTCATCCGGGTGTGGCAGACCGGCATCTGCGGAACCGACCTGCACATCGTGGCCTGGGACGACTGGGCTCGCCGACATGTGCCGACCCCGCTCATCCTCGGACACGAGTTCGTCGGACAGGTGGTCGAGCTGGGTCCCGGTGTCGAGGACGTCGCCGTCGGCGACATCGTCAGTGGCGAGGGACACCTGGTGTGTGGACGCTGCCGCAACTGCATGGCCGGCCGGCGGCACCTGTGCGCGCGGACCGAGGGCATCGGTGTGACCCGGGCGGGCGCCTTCGCGGACTACCTCACCCTGCCGGCGAGCAACGTCTGGACGCATCCGCCCGACATCAACCTCGACGTGGCGGCGATCTTCGATCCGTTCGGCAACGCCGTCCACACCGCGTTGACCTTTCCGGTGCTCGGCGAGGACGTCCTCATCACCGGAGCCGGGCCGATCGGCATCATGGCGGCGGCCGTCGTGCGCCACGCGGGCGCGCGGTTCGTCGTCATCACCGACGTCAACGACTACCGGCTTCGGCTCGCCGAGCGCATGGGGGTCACCAAGGCGGTGGACGCCACGACGACCTCGTTGGCGGACGTCCAACGCGAGCTCGGCATGAAGGAAGGCTTCGACGTCGGCCTGGAGATGTCGGGACATCCCAGCGCCCTGCCCACCATGGTCGAGTCGATGGCACACGGGGGCCGCATCGCCGTGCTCGGCCTGCCGTCCGGCCCGGTCAGCGTCGACTGGAGTCAAGTCGTGCTGTCCATGCTCACGATCAAGGGGATCTACGGACGGCAGATGATGGACACCTGGTACGCGATGTCCGTCCTCGTCGCGGACGGTCTCGACATCACCCCGGTCATCACCCACCGGTATCCCTCCGCCGAGTACGAAGAGGCGCTCGCGACGGTCAGGAGCGGTCAGTGCGGCAAGGTCCTCCTGGACTGGAGGCCGACGCCCGACCACCCGGCCGACGCGACACCGTGAGAGGAGCGACGGTGTACGGACGGATGCGCGACCACCTGCGCGCCACCTTGGACGAGATCCGCGCCGAAGGGCTGACGAAGAACGAGCGTCCGTTGAGCACACCGCAGGGCGCCCGGGTCGCGGTCGCCGGTGGTCAACCGGTGCTCAACCTCTGCGCCAACAACTACCTCGGTCTCGCGGACCACCCCGACCTCATCGCCGCGGCCACAAAGGGCCTGGACGAGTGGGGCTTCGGCATGGCGTCGGTTCGCTTCATCTGTGGCACCCAGGAGCTGCACAAGCGGCTCGAACAGCGGATCTCGGCGTTCCTCGGAACCGAGGACACGCTGCTGTACAGCTCGTGCTTCGACGCCAACACCGGTCTGTTCGAGACGCTGCTCGGGCCGGAGGACGCCGTCATCTCCGACGAGCTGAACCACGCGAGCATCATCGACGGGATCCGCCTGTGCAAGGCGCGCCGCCTGCGCTACCGCAACGCCGACATGGCGGATCTGGAGAAGCAGCTCCAGAACGCCGCGGACGCGCGGTTCCGGCTGATCGCCACCGACGGCGTCTTCTCCATGGACGGCTACCTCGCCCCGCTCGCCGACATCTGCGACCTCGCCGACGAGTACGACGCCCTGGTGATGGTGGACGACTCCCACGCGGTCGGGTTCATCGGCGAGCACGGGAAGGGGACGCCGGAGCTGCACGGCGTCAGCGACCGAGTGGACGTGATCACAGGCACCCTCGGCAAGGCGCTCGGTGGGGCCAGCGGCGGCTACACGAGCGGACGTGCGGAGATCATCGAGCTGCTGCGGCAGCGCTCCCGGCCCTACCTGTTCTCGAACGCCCTGGCGCCGGCGATCGCCGCGGCGGCGTTGCGCGCGTTCGACTTGCTCGAGACCTCCGACGACCTTCGCCAGCGGCTGTGGGACAACACCGCCTTCTTCCGGAGCCGCATGGTGGAGCTGGGCTTCGACGTGCTGCCCGGACAGCACCCGATCGTCCCGGTGATGTTCGGCGACGCCGTGGTCGCCAGCCGCATGGCGGCGACCCTGCTCGACCTCGGCGTCTACGTCACCGCCTTCTCCTACCCGGTCGTCCCGCGCGGGACAGCACGGATCCGCACGCAGATGTCGGCCGCCCATACCCGGGACGACCTCGAGCGGGCAGCCCAGGCCTTCGCGGAGGCTCGGGCGATCGTGCTGGGCTGAGCGCTCGACGTTGGGCTGAGTCCGCGCTGGCTGGGACCGTGCTGGCTCGAGACGGTGCTTGCTTGGCAGGGCTTCCTTGGCAGTACTTCCTTACTTCCTTACTTCCTTGGCAGCGCCGCCTGGGCGGTGCTGCCTGGGCGGTGCTGCCTGGGCGGTGCTGCCTGGAACGGGGTCAGCTCGCGTCCACCACCATCGCGGCGCCGACGGTGACGTTCGTCGCCTCGTCGACGATGATGAACCCGCCCGTCAGCCGGTTGCGTGCGTACTCGTCGACGAACAGCGGCTGCGCGATCCGCAGGCTGACCCGGCCGATCTCGTTGAGCTTGAGCTCCTCGGCCGACATGTTGCGGTGCAGCGTGTTGACGTCGAGCTGGTAGTGCAGCCGCTTGACGATCGCCTTCGCCCACCGGGTGGTGTGCTTGACCAGGATCCGCTGACCTGGCCGGAGCGGCTCGTCGACCATCCAGCACACCATCGCGTCGATGTCCTGGGCGGAGCGGGGGGCGTTGTGCGGCCGGCAGATCATGTCGCCCCGGGAGACATCGATGTCGTCAGTGAGTCGGACGGTCACCGACATGGGCGGGAACGCCTCCTCGACCGGCCCGTCCGCGGTCTCGATGTGGGAGACGTGCGACGTCATCCCGGACGGCAGCACCATGATCTCGTCGCCCGGCTTGAGCACACCGCCCACCATCTGGCCGGCGTACCCGCGGTAGTCGTGGAACTCGTTCGACTGAGGCCGGATGACGTACTGGACCGGCAGGCGCACGTCGACCAGGTTCCGGTCGCTGGCGATGTGGACGTTCTCCAGGTGGTGCAGGAGCGACGGCCCGTCGTACCACGGCATGTTCGTCGAGCGCTGCACGACGTTGTCGCCCTCGAGCGCGGAGATCGGGATGACCTCCAGGTCGGGGATGGTGAGCTTGGTGGCGAAGCCCAGGAACTCCTGCTTGATCTTGTCGAAGACGACCTGGTCGTAGCCCACCAGGTCCATCTTGTTGACGCACAGGACCAGGTGCGGGACCCGCAGCAACGAGACCAGGAACGCGTGGCGACGGGTCTGCTCGACGATCCCGTTGCGCGCGTCGACCAGGATGAGCGCCAGGTCGACGTTCGACGCCCCGGTCACCATGTTCCGGGTGTACTGGATGTGGCCGGGCGTGTCGGCGATGATGAACTTCCGCTTCGGCGTGGCGAAGTATCGGTAGGCCACGTCGATGGTGATGCCTTGCTCGCGTTCGGCGCGCAGACCGTCCGTGAGCAGCGCGAGGTTGGTGTAGTCGTACCCCTTGGCGCGGCTGGTCTGCTCAACCGCCTCCAGCTGGTCTTCGAAGATCGCCTTGGAGTCGTAGAGAAGCCGCCCGATCAGCGTGCTCTTGCCGTCGTCGACGCTGCCCGCCGTAGCGAATCGCAACAGATCCACTAGAAGTACCCTTCGCGCTTGCGATCTTCCATGGCCGCTTCGCTAAACCGGTCATCCGCCCTCGTCGCGCCGCGTTCGGTCACCCGACTGGTCGCGACCTCGGCGATGATCTCCTCCACCGTCGACGCGGTGGACAGCACCGCGCCCGTACAGGAGATGTCACCGACCGTGCGGTAGCGGACCGTCGCGGAGAACACCTCCTCACCCTCGCGGCGAGGCAGGACGTCGGACTCGGCCAGCAGCATGCCGTCGCGGTAGAAGACGTTGCGCTGGTGGGCGAAGTAGATCGACGGGATCTCGAGGCCGTCCTCGGCGATGTACTGCCAGACGTCCAGCTCGGTCCAGTTCGACAGCGGGAACGCTCGGATCGACTCGCCGGGATGGATACGGCCGTTGTAGATGTTCCACAGCTCCGGCCGCTGGTTCTTCGGATCCCACTGCCCGAACTCGTCCCGGAAGGAGAAGACCCGCTCCTTGGCGCGCGCCTTCTCCTCGTCGCGGCGTGCCCCGCCGAGCAGCGCGTCGAAACCGTGCTTTTCCACCGTCTCCAGGAGCACCTGGGTCTGCAGCCGGTTGCGGCTCTGGCCTGGCCGCTCGCGGATCCGTCCGGCGTCGATGGCCTCCTGGACCGAGCCCACCACCAGGCGCAGGCCGAGCTCCTTCACCCGACGGTCGCGGAACTCCAGGACCTCCGGAAAGTTGTGGCCGGTGTCGATGTGGAGCACCGCGAATGGAATCCGCGCCGGCCAGAAGGCCTTCTCCGCGAGCCGGAGCATGACGCAGGAATCCTTACCACCCGAGAACAGCAGCGCCGGCCGCTCGAACTCGGCCGCGACCTCCCGGATGATGTGGATCGACTCAGCCTCGAGCGCCCGTAGGTTCGACAACCGGTAATCGACGGGCATCACACCACCTGGTAGGGCAATCGGACGAACAGTCGCCAGCGATGCTACCTGGGCTTCGCCACAAGCCCGCGACCTTGCCGTGGACTGGACCGCACCCGGCAGCGCGCCCGACCTGGCGTGCACCTCGAGCCGGAGCTCGGGAGGCGTTCACCTGGGGGAAGGTTTCACCTCGAGGCGGAGCCGCCGAAAGATTGCCAGCCGGGTGCCGTCCACGTCGGCCGACTCGTCGACGACGAACATCCGCTCGGGTGCCGGCAGGACGTCCGACAGGTCCCTGACCAGGGCGGCCAGCTCACCCGGGCCAGGTACCGCGCCAAGCCGCCAGCCGCCGGGCAGCACCCGCACCGTCAGGGTCGCGTCAGCTCGTCGTACTCCCAGGTCGCCGAAGCCGTAGGCGGCGTGGTGGGCCGCGAACGCCGGCCAGTCTGCGAGCCGCCAGGTCGACGATCCCGCCGGCGCCTCTCCCGCGTTCGGCTCACCGAGCGAGACCCAGCTCGAACCGCCCACCTCCGTGAAGCCCAGCCGCTCGTACAAGGCGGCCGCCGCGGCGTTGTCACTGGCGACGTCCAGCTCGATCGCGCCACAGCCCAGACGGCGTGCCAGGGCGACGCCGTCGAGGAGCAACCGTCGTCCTACGCCGTTCCTCCGCCAGGCAGGAGCCACCGCCACCCCGTTGAGGAAGAGGCTGGATCCGAGCACGCGCCAGTCGGCTACGCCCGCGAGGTCGTCGTTCGCGAACGTCCCGCGCAGCAGCAGAGTGCGGTGTGGTCTCGGCAACGCGTGGGCCGCGGCGAGGAAGCGTCCGAACCGGTCGCTGTCATACGGCGTGAGCCCAGCGCACGGAGTCGGGACGACGAGTCGGAGCAGCGCCGCCGCCTCCTCGAACCCGTCCTCGACGTCGCGGACCACGAGGTCGGCAGGCCCCATCCGCCTCACCCGGCCACGCGCATGGGACGACGACCTCTAGGCTTGCCCAGGCCGCTGTCGCCTACCATCCTTCGGCCCTCCACTCCCACATCGGCATGGACTCTCGACACATCGGTTTGAACCCTGGACACATCGGTTTGAGCACTGTGATCACGCTCGACGACGAGTCGGCCTGGCTCGCCGGTCTGGAGTCGGCTGGCGGGTACGACACTTACCACCTGCCCGCCTACCAGCGGCTCGCCACACCCGACGGGTGTACGTCGGTTCTGCTGACGTACGAGTCCGAGGGCGTGCACGTCGCGCTGCCCCTGACGCTTCGACCGCTACCGGCCGAGGTCCGACGAGCGACCGGCTACGAGTACGACGCGACGTCGGTCTACGGCTACCCGGGTCCGGTGTGCGACGTCCCGGCGGACAATCTCGGCGAGGAGTGGCGACGGGCGTTCGCGGACTGGTTCACGAAGGTCTGCGCCGAGCTCTCGGTCCTCTCGGTGTTCGTCCGCACCAACCCACTGCTGGACGCCAGTGGCCTGTTCACGACCGGGCCGTTCGTGCCGCGTTCGGCCACGCCGACCGTCGCGGTCGACCTCACCCTCGGCCGAGAGGAGCGGCTGGCGCGCGCGTCGGCGCACCATCGGCGGGCGCTGCGCAAGTCGGCGCAGCACGGGTTGACGTTCGTCCGCGACCACAGCGCGTCAGCCGTCACCGGCTTCACCACCTGCTACCTGGAGACGATGGCCAAGCACAACGCGGCCGACTCCTACCTGCTCGACGAGGCCCGGGTGCGGCGCATGCTGACCGAGCTCGGTGAGCACGCGGAGCTGTGGGTGGCCCGCAAGCCAGACGGCGAGGTGGCGAGCGCGGCGATCTTCCTGCGCACGAACGGGATCGTGCAGTACCACCTCGGCGGCACCCGGACAGCCGACTACGCGCTCGGAGCGGCCCGGCCACTGTTCGAGGCGGTCGCGGAGGAGTCGCACCGACGCGGTGACCGCTGGCTGCACCTCGGTGGAGGCGTCGGGGGCGACAACGACAGCCTGTTGCGCTTCAAAGGCGGGTTCGGCCCCGACCGCTTCACCTACCGCACGATCACCGCCGTCCTCGATGAGGAGGCCTACCGGGCCGCCGCGCGGGCCGTCGGACTCGACCCGGACCGAGCGTTCTTCCCGGCCTACCGCACGGCAGGACTCGGCGTGTGAGCCCTGCCGTGCCGGTCAGCCGGCGCGCAGGAGCTCGCGGTCGCGCGACGTGAGGATGAGCTGGTGAGTCGGAGCGTCGCCACGCTCCTCGTCCAGGTCGCTCATCAGCGCCCGGGTGTCCACAACCACGCCTTCGCGGGCGAAGACCATCTTGATCGTCTGCAGGATGATCTTGAAGTCCAGCCACAGCGACCAGCGGTCGACGTACTCGACGTCGAGGCTGAGGCGCGTGCTCCAGCTCACCGTGTTGCGGCCGGCGATCTGAGCCAATCCGGTGATGCCGGGGCGCACGTCGAACCGCCGCCGCTCGTAGGGGGTGTACCACTGGTCGTACTTCGGGAGCAGCGGCCGCGGGCCCACGATGCTCATGTCGCCGCGGAGCACGTTGATGAGCTGTGGGATCTCGTCGAGGCTCAGCTTGCGCAGGAGTCGACCCAAGCGGGTGAGGCGTCGGTGGTCCGGCAGCAGCTGACCGTTGGCGTCACACCGGTTGGTCATGGTCCGGAACTTCAGGACCGTGAACGGCCGACCATGCATGCCGGTGCGGCGCTGACGAAAGATGGCGGGTGAGCCGAGCCGCCAGCGGACCAGGACCCAGACCGCGAGCGCGACAGGAGCGAGAACGACCAGCCCGACCAGTGCGAACACGATGTCGAAGCCACGCTTGACACCGCGTGCGACCCGATGTCTCACAACACCCCCACGTGTCGAAGGCAGGCTTGCCGTGGGACGACCGCCGCACGGCCGTGCGAGAGGCGGGGACGAGCATGCCGCCCGTTCGCCGCGACCGGTCGCAGCCGACCACCCGCGCTACCAACGATCAGCCGAGCGAGCGGTTACGACTCGCCCGTGGGCAGGTGGGAAGCGACCGGCCCCACCACTCCACGTGCCAAACGCCCTACCCGGCCGGCTGGTTGCGAATCGGTACCTAACGTTTTGATTACGACGCATCGTGCGTTCGTGAGGAACCGCCAGCGCCGGCTCCGACGACTCACGCAGGTGCCCTCATACGTCACATGAAGGCCTCTCCAGACTTCCGCCGCGCTCTACACCAAGTCGACACGAACTTCCCGGGATTTCCCGCATTGTGGACACCTCGATTTGAGGCTCTCCATGGCGGTCTCGCAGAATGCCGAGGCCGGCGACGGGGGTCGCACCCGGCAGCCTCCCCACGGCTCCCGACCGTCGCATCAGCGACCCGACCCAGACCGGCGCGCGCGGGCGCGTCGATCGGTCACCTGTGCCCTCACGCCGAGGCCACCTCGTGCGAGGTGGACGACGTCGGGACCGTGTGCCCTTGCCCCCGACCCGAGGAGATCTTTCGTGCGGCCATCCGCCTCCCAGAATCCCAAGCGTCGCTGGTTCGGCGTCTCGCCCTTGCTCGACCGGATCACCAGGGCCCCATGGTTCCGCGGGGCCCGCAAGAAGGCGGCCCAGGTGCGGTCGGCTCAGGTGCGGTCGGCCGAGACGGCGCGGGCAAGCGCCGCGCGCCTGGCGCCCCTCATCCGTCGGCTCATCACCGCTCCCACCAGGAGCGGCCACGGCATGAAGGCGGTCCTCGGGGTGCTCGCGGTCGCCGTCGCGCTGGCCGCCCCGACCTACACCGCCCTCTCCTCCCACAACGAGCTCGGCTCAACGTCGGACGACGAGGCCGACCCCACCCTCGGCGTCGTCGGTTTCGCCCAGGTCGCACCGCCCGACCGGCCGGCGTCCGCCACGGAACCGCACAAGGCGGCGCTCGGAACCCCGCCCCGGGCACCGCGAGACGAGGCGGCCACCGACGACTCCGCCCGGAGCTCGGAGGCGGCCTCCCGGGCGGACCGCCGGGTCGCCCCGTCGTCGAAGGGTGCGGCCGCTGGCGGAAAGGCCGTCGCGGAAGCGGCGCCGAAACCGACGCAACCCGAGCCCACGGCCGAGCCCCAGCCCGACCAGCCGACGGCCACGGCGACGCCCACGTCGAAGCCCACGCCCACCAAGAACCCCTACGCCGCCCACGAGGCCCGCTTCGGCCCCGGCAACAAGTGGGTCCGCGTGAGGGGCATGGACGTCGCGAGCCACCAGGGCTACGTCGACTGGGACTACTGGTGGAAGCAAGGGAAGCGGTTCGTCTTCATCAAGGCCACCGAGGGCACCTCCTACGTCAACCCGTTCTACAAGCACGCCTGGGACGGCTCCCGGAAGGTTGGCATGCTCCGCGGCGCCTACCACTTCGGCCGACCCGACACCAGCAGTGGCGCCGCGCAGGCCCGGTACTTCGTCGCCAACGGCGGAGGGGGCAAGGGGGACGGATGGACCCTTCCCGGCGTCCTCGACATCGAGTTCGGCGAGGCGGTCGGCGTGGCGACCTGCTACAACCGCTCGCCCCAGGAGCTCGCCGCCTGGATCGACGACTTCGTCACCACGTACGAGAAGCTCACCGGCCGGAAGGCGATCATCTACACCAACACCAGCTGGTGGCAGCAGTGCGTTGGATCGCACCGGTCCTTCGAGGACAACCCCCTGTGGATCGCCAACTACGACGGCCAGGTGGGTCCGCTGCCGCCGGGTTGGAAGAGGCACACCTTCTGGCAGTACACCGACACACCGCTGGACCAGAACTACTTCAGCGGCTCGTACGCCGAGCTGAAGCAGCTCGCCAGCAAGTGAGTCGTGACGGGGCGCCGGCATCCCGCGGGAGTCGGCGCCCCGTCGTCACGACGTTCGCAGGCGTCCTCGGCCTGGACGTCGGTGGCTTGAGGTGATCAGGACGCGGAGGCGACCCCGATCACCCGACGCGCCACCCCGACCCACCGCGCCGGATCGGTGATCGCTCGACCGTCGACGAGCGCGCGCACACCGGGCAGGTCCGCGGGGCCGAGGTCGCGATACTCGGGGTGGTCGGCTTGGATGACCGCCGCGTCGACCGGCTCGCCCAGGTGGTAGGGCTTGAAGCCCAGACCGGACAGCTCCGCGTCGTCGTAGAGCGGGTCGTGGACGACCACCTCAGCGCCCCGCTCACGCAGCGCCTCGACGGTCGGGAACACTCCCGAGAACGCCGTCTCCTTCACACCACCCCGGTAGGCGGCACCGAGCACGACCACGCGGGCGCCGGCGAGGTCACCGTACGCCTGCGCCAGCAGGTCGACCGCGTACGCCGGCATCGCGACATTCGCCTCCCGAGCGGCCCGCACCACCGTGGCGTCCGGGTCGTTCCACAGGTAGAGGCGGGGATAGACCGGGATGCAGTGCCCACCCACCGCGATGCCAGGCCGGTGGAGGTGGCTGTAGGGCTGAGAGTTGGCGGCCTCCATCACCTGGAGGAAGTCGATCCCCTGCCGGTCGGCGAAGCGCGCGAACTGGTTCGCCAACGCGATGTTGACGTCTCGATACGTCGTCTCGGCGAGCTTGACCAGCTCGGCTGCCTCAGCCGATCCGAGATCCCAGACGCCGTTCGGTCGCGGCAGGTCCGGCCGCTCGTCGAAGTCGAGCACCGCCTCGTAGAACGCCCTCGCTCGTGCGGCCCCCTCCGGGCCCAGCGCGCCGATGATCTTGGGGTACTTCCGCAGGTCAGCGAAGACTCGGCCGGTCAGCACACGCTCGGGCGAGAACGCCACCCAGAAGTCGACGCCCTCGGTGAGCCCTGACGCCCGCTCCAGCGCGGGCTTCCACCGACCTCGAGTCGTCCCCACGGGGAGCGTCGTCTCGTACAGAACGGTCGTGCCGGCGGTGAGGTGGGCACCGATCCCCGCGGTCGCCTCGTCCATCCAGCCGAAGTCGGGAACGCCGTCGGGGTCGACGAACAACGGAACGACCACGACGATGTACTCGGCGTCGGGGACCGCTCGGGCGTAGTCATCGGTGGCGGTCAACGCGCCCTCGGAGACCACCTGCTTGAGCCGGGTGGCCAGCTCGGCCTCGCCGGGAAACGGCTCCGTCCCCTCGTTGACCAGCTCGACGACACGCGGGTTGATGTCGACGCCGGTCACCGTGTGCCCCTTGCCGGCGTACTGAACGGCGAGAGGCAAGCCGATCTTGCCCAGGCCGACGACTGTGATCCTCACGTGCGCGCCTTTCCGAACCGGGACGGAGCAGGACGAACCGCTAGCGTAGCGCCGCACCGGCCGCGGACGGGCGTCGAGTCGTGGGTCCGCGGCAGCCGCCTCAGCTGGTGCCGAGCGTCAAGCACGGGTTCGGCCGGGCCGCCTTGGCCCACGCCTCCATCCGGCCCAGGAAGTCGCGGGCGGTGTCCGGCCAGTGGTAGCCCACCCGGGCGGCCTGGTGTCCACGCTGACCCATCTGGACCCGCAGCTCCGCGTCGTCACGCAGCCGAAGCACCGCCCGCGCGGTCGCCTCGGGGTCGTCGAACGGGACGACCAGCCCGCAGCCGTGGATCTGGATGAGCGACACCGCCGCTGGCAGCGGCGTCGTCACCACCGGGACCCCCTGAGCCATGTACTCCAACACCTTCGTCGGCATGGAGTGCCGGTAGTTCGGCAGGTCCCGGAGCAGCGACAGGCCGCACAAGGCGCCCCGCACGAGAGCCATCGCCTTGTCGTTGGCGACGAAACCGTGCCAGTGGACATCGCCCGCCTCCTGCGCCGCCAGCAGGAGCCGGCGGGCGTGGTTGTCGGCGTGGCCGATGACGTCGAAGGTGACGCCGTGACCGCGCAGCAGCCGTGCCGCCTCGACCATCACGTCCACGCCACGGGCTCGCGCCAGGTGTCCGACGTAGACGACGCGGCGCTCGCCCGGCGGGACGACAGCGTCCGGGACGTAGGTCGTGTTGGGGATGACCGGATGGATGCCGCGGAAGCGGGCGCGGTAGCCCTCCTCGGCGAGGATCAGCCGCACCGTCCGCTCGGCACGTCCCTCCATCAGCCGAATCCCCGCGCGGGCCAGCGGGCGCAGCGCGCCGGGGATCCAGCTCTTGGCGACCAGGGCCGCCCCGGTGTCCTCGTGCACGTCCCACACGACCGCGCCCGCGAACGTCAGCCCCGGCAGCACGAGGAGCAGCTCAGGGTCGTGGAGCAGGACGATGTCGGCGTCCCGGCCTCGTTCCCGCAACACTCGCCGCGCGGCTCGAAGCGCCGCCGCCCTCGACCTCCCGGAGGCGCGGGGCAGGTCGATGGCCTCGATCTCAGGCCACACCTCAGCGTCGTACGCGGAGAAGGGGGCGGCGTAGGTCACGCTGTACCCCGCCTCCACCATCGCCTTGATCTGGCGATGGAGGATGCGCGCGTCTTGCGGGTGGTGCACCACCGTGCACACCAGCACGCGCAGCGGCGGCATCAGAGGACCTCAGCAGTCCCGTCGGTGACCCGTCCTCGGGTGTCGAACAGCAGCCGAGCCGCGCGGAGCGTCTCCACGTCGTACGCCTCGTGGTCTTGCAGCAGCACGGTGACGTCCGCGGACCTGAGCGCGTCCAGCAGCGGCTCAGCGCGTGGCACCGGCTCGCCGTCGACCTCCCACTCGGGAACGTACGGGTCGTGGAACTGGAGCTTGGCTCCCATCCGTCGCAGGCGACGCGCCACCTGCGGAGCGGGCGACTCGCGCTGGTCGGCGATGTTGGGCTTGTACGTCACGCCGAGCAGCAGCACCGACGAGCCCTTGACCGACCGGCCCGCCTCGTTGACCAGATCCTGGACCCGCTGCGCGACGTACGCCGGCATCCGCTGGTTGATCTCCTGCGCCAGCTCCACGAACCGGAACGGGTACCCCAACCGCTTGACCTTGTACGACAGGTAGTTGGGGTCGATCGGGATGCAGTGCCCACCGACGCCTGGGCCGGGGTAGAACGGCTGGAAGCCGAACGGCTTGGTCGAGGCGGCCGCGATCGCGTCGCGCAAGTCGATGCCGAGCTCGTGGCAGAAGATCGCCATCTCGTTGACGAGGGCGATGTTGACGTGACGGTAGGTGTTCTCGAGCAGCTTGGCCATCTCGGCCTCGCGGGTGCCCTTCGCCCGAACCACGCGGTCGCAGATCTTGGCGTAGAACGCCTCCGCTCGCTCGGCGCACTTGGGCGTGTGCCCACCCACCACCTTCGGCGTGTTCCGCAGCCCGTACTGCTTGTTGCCCGGGTCGATGCGCTCCGGCGAGTAGGCGAGCGCGAAGTCCTCACCGGCGCGCAGGCCGGACTTCTCCAGGATGGGCCGGACGAGCTCGTCGGTCGTTCCGGGGTAGGTGGTGGACTCCAAGACCACCAGCATGCCGGCGCGCAGGTGCCGCGACACCATCTCGGCCGCCGACGTCACGGCGGTCAGGTCGGGCCCGCCGTCCTCATCGAGCGGCGTGGGAACGCAGAGGACCACGGTGTCAGCGCCGGCCACAGCCTCCTCGTCCGTGGTCGCGACGAAGCCGGCACGCAGCATCTGCGCCACGTCGTCGTCGGAGATGTCGTCGACGTGGGAGCGACCGGCCATCAGCCCTTCGACGACGGCCGACGAGATGTCGAAGCCGACGACACGGAGGCCGGATCGGCAGGCTTCCCGGACCAGTGGCAGGCCGACATAGCCAAGCCCGACGACAACGAGGTCACACACGTTCGGGACTCTAAGTGCGTACGCGCCGCCGACGCGGCCGTTTGGACAGGTCACAGTGGAGATTTAAGAAAAAGTTACCATCTTGGCCGCCTCCTCGACGCCGGTTCGGTTCCCGCCGGACCAGGCGTGGAGGCGACGACCCCGGGGCGGACGTCGCGTTCGGGCCGAGACAGCAGATCTCCACGCGACCGAGTCTTCCAGGCCATACCCGACCTCCCACCCAGCACCCCTCACGTGGCGGTCCCGGGCACGCGACTGCGTCTCGCACGCGCGCCGCTGGTTACGGAGCGAGCCGCAGCGACTCGTCGACGTAGGCGGCGAACCGCTGCCTCGCCTTCTCGGCGTGGCCGTACGAGAGGTCGACCCACGCCTCGACGACTTGGGTGGGGTCGAAGCGGCGGGCCACCTCCTCCTTGGCCTGCTGCGACCGCTCCTCCCACACCGCTGGGTCGGCGCTCTCGAGCACCTTGGCCACCGCGTCGTCGAGGGACGCGCTGACGTTCTCGGCGCCGTAGGCCTCGGCGGCGCCCTCCCAGCCGCGGATCACCGGCACCGCGCCCGAGCCCATGCCCTCGCACAACGCCACGTGCGAGCCCTCGACGTCGGAGAGGGAGAGGATGTGGCCCACCTTGCGGAACCAGGCGGCCATGTCGCGCCCGAAGGCGTCGAAGACCACGGCACCCCGCAGCAGCGGATCCTTCTCCACCCGCTCCAACGCCCGCTGGACCTGGCGACGCTCCTCCGCCGACTCCCACGACGGTGGGTGCGCCCAGCCCATCTGAGAACGCACCAGCAGGCTGAACCGCGGATCCTCCCGGCGGATCGCCGCCAGCAGGTCCAGGGCGAGGTCGAACCGCTTGAGGCTCGGCACGATCCCGACCATCCCGAGAGTGAAGCGGGCGTCGGGATACTTCGGCCGGTCCAGGTTCGCCAGGTCGGTGTAGTTGGGGATGTAGACCAGCTTGTCGGCCGGCCAGCCGAGCTCGTCGCGAATCCGGCGACCCATGTGGGGCGCGATGTAGACGACCGCGTCCACCGCGTCGATGTCGATCTGGCGAGGGTAGGCGCTCTCGATCTCGAACCGGTGCAGACGTACCACGAGGTACTGGTCGGGCCGTTTGACCTTGGACAGCCAGACCGCGTTCGGCCGCGCCCACTCGGCGACGAGAGTCTGCGCGGAGCGCGCGAGGTTCTCGGTGATCCCGTCGTTCTTGGCGCCGGCGCTGCGCCACTCGTCCACCACGAGGTCGAAGTCGGGTCGCTCACCCAAGACGCGGGCGAGGTCCCGCATGAACTTCATGTCGTACCCGAAGACCCGGACCCGCAGGGGCGAGGCGCCCGCCGGCACCTGGTCAGCGGGGGGAGGCAGTGCCGCGAGCAGCCGTCGGACGCCCGCGGCCTGCGCCGAGGCGCTCCAGTCGGGCGCGGACCCGCCGGTCGCGCGGTCGGGTGTGGCGCCCCACGTGTCGCGTTCCGGTGGCAACCAGGGCCCGCCCTCACCGCGGAGCCGCGCCACCGCCCACGAGTACTCGGTGGGCGTCGGCTCGTCGAGCAGCCGCCGCCACAGCAGCAGGTGCGAGGGGATGTCGGTCGGGTGGACGTCGAGCGTCGGGGGACGCTTCTCCGGGTCGACTCCTGCTGGCGTTCCCCCACCGCAGGTCGGGCAGGCACGGTCTGACGCGAGGGGCGGCAGAACCACCGTGCGCACGGGTCCGGCGACCCGCTCGAGGATGCCAGCGGCGTCCAGACTGTCGGTGACGAGCCCGCCGATCTCCGACACCGCCTCACGCAGCGGACCAGCCCACGTGACCGGCTCACCGGGCGCGGACCGCTCCGGCGGGATGGCGAGCAGCCAGACGACCCCCGCCGGCACACCCGACCGGACAGCGGCGAGGGCGCCCTCGGGCGATTCGGCGAGCACCAGCCGCGCCCTCGTCAGACCACGCAGGCGGGGGTCCGACTCCGACGGCGGACTGACTCTCACCGTGTCCTGGACACCCGACGGAGGCGGCACCGATCGGGGCATTCGGTCGGCGACCCGGGCCTCGAGCTCCCGCCCTACCCGACCCGCGGCCGCCCGCACCCGACGGCCCGCCGTCACGACACCGGCTCGAGCGACACGGCCCATGAACTGGAGCGCGAGCACGGCTGTCGACTGCTCACGCGCCGGACGCCGCGTGTGGGACGGCGGCGGGGCGGGACGTTCCGGTTGTTCCCGCTCAAGCGGCGACCACGGGATCTCCCGCACGTCCAGGCCGGCCTCGGCGAATGCCGCGTGGACACTCGCCCGCCAGCAGCACACGCCTGGCCACGCCGGCCACCTCTCCTCACGGAGGAGAACGACGGTGTTCGTCCCGACCGGCGTGCCGGTCTCCTGGTCTTCGGTCATGCCAACCTGATGGACGCCGTGAGGCGTGTCGTCGACCACGAAAAAGGCAGCATAGGGACGAATGCGTCCGATGCTGAACACCCACCACGGACCGCACCCGAGCCGTCCGTCATCGCGTCGCTCCGTTACGTTCCCGTCTCGAACGCGTCTGACCCGGGTCAGGATGGTCCTACCGTCCAGGCGTCGCGGCCACGGTCCGGCATCGCGGGACAGAGGTGTGACCGGTGAGCTGGGTGCGAGCGCGCGGAGAGTGAGACGGGAGGTCGTCGGGTGAGGAGGCTCCGGACGGCGAGACTCCGACACGAGGCACGCGAGCTCGCCCGTCGCCTGACCGGGGGCGTCACCGTCCGGATGACGCGCTGGGACACCGTCGAGGTCTCGCCGACCCACGGTCTCCGCCCGCGCCGCTACCGGCTGGACGACCCCCAGGCACGCCGGCCGGTCCACGCGGAGGTCCTCCGGCTCGATCTTCCCGACGCCGCCTGTCTGGAACGTCTCGCCGGGTCGTGCCTGCTGCACGGGCACGTCCGGGAGGTCTCGCTGCGCATCGCGACCATGCCGACCTGGCTGCGCGGCGGACTCCGACCGCGTGGTTTGGCGCGCGACACGACCGCGGTCAGCTGGCGAGCGGTGGGCTCCCGCCTCGAGGTTCGCCTGCGGTGGAAGAGCCGGCGCAGTGTCGGCGACGCGCTCGACGAGCTCTGTACGACCGTCCTGCGGCCTCGACGGTGGGAGCAGACCGGTGGGGTCGTCCCCACCGTCGACCGCACCGCCTGGGTGCGGGGATCCTCGACCTGGCCTCACGGCGTCCTCGGCGATCCACCGCTGGACACCAGCGGCCCCTTCCCACCGCTCACGACTCGGACCGTGGAGTTTCGCTGGCCGCTCGTGACCGCGCTGGCCAACCCGCACGGACGGCGGCTGGTCGGGACGGCGCGGCGCTACTCGCTGCGCCCTGACGGCGACGGGGTGGTGCTGTGGACCGAGGCCGGTGACCGGGTGCTGTCCTTCCACCCGCGCGACTCGGTCGAGCAGACGCTGGTCTCGCCGCGGTGGGACAAGTACGCGGTGGTCTCCCTCGCGGACGACCTTCCGGACACGCCGTTCGTCGACCACGTGCTGGCCGGCCTCGCCGCCTGCGGGGTCGTCATGACCTCCCCGAGCGCGGCCGTCCGCGACCGGCTGGCCCACCGTGGCCACGTCGTGGTCGACGACCCGTCCACGGTCGATGGTCCGTCCGGCTACCAGGTGAGCGTGGCGGCGGCCCGGAACGCTGCGATCCGCCACGACCCCGCGCTCCGCCACACACCATTGGCCCGACTCGCCGCCGTCGGCGGCACCGGCTCGAACGGAACCGGGTCGAACGGAGAGGCGACGCCGCTGAGCCTGCCGACCGTCTCCGTCCTCATCGCCAGCAAGCGACCCACCGACGTGATGACCTGCGTCCGGGACCTCGCCGCTCAGACCTACCCGACCTTCGAGGTCCTCCTCGGGACCCACGGCTACACGCTCGACGAGGCCACCGTCGCCGACCTCCGGGCGCACCTTCCGGTCCCCCTGCGGGTGGTCGACGTCCCCGCCGACCGCACGCTCGGGGAGGTCCTCGGCACCCTGTCCCGGCGCGCTGACGGGGAGCTGCTCGCCAAAGTCGACGACGACGACCGGTACGGCCCCGACCACCTCACGGACCTGGTCGTCGCCACCCGCACCTCGGGCGCGGACCTCGTCGCGAAGGCAGCCCGCTTCGTCCACCTCGTCGGCGAGGGCACCACCGTCGACCGGACGTGGGCCGCCGTGGAGGCCTACGACGTCACCCCGGCGGGCGGAACGATGCTTCTGTCGCGCGGCGTCCTCCAGGCGGCCGGCGGATGGAGCACCTCACCCCGGCACGTCGACGCCGACCTGCTCGCCCGCGTCCGCTCGATCGGCGGGACCATCTATCGCACGCACGGCCTCGGATACGTCTACGTCCGACACGGCGGCGAGCACACCTGGCAGGCTGACCACGCACAGCTCCTCGACGACGGCGACGTGCGCTACGACGGACTCCCGGAGGCGATCCTCACGCCATGAGCCTTGCGGACCAGTGGACCAAGAAGCTGACCGACACCGTGGTCGCCGTCGCCCGCCAGCGCCTCTCGCCCCAGGCGAAGCGACGGATCCGGCGAGTCCAACAGCTGGTCCTCGGCCAGCACACCGCTCGGATCACGCGCGCTGGGCTGGCCGCGGCACGGGCCTGCCTGGGCTCGGGTGACTACGAGCGCGCGGCGGAGCACGTCGCCGCCGTCTTGCGACGTAACCCCGACGACCCCCGCGCCCTCGATGTGGCGTCGCGGGTCGCGATCAAGCGGGGCTGCTACACCGAGGCCACCGTGCATGCCCTCCATCGGGTCGAACGCACCCAAGACCCGGTGCACTGGAGCTCGGCTCGCAAACTCACCGGCCGGATCCGGGAGACCGATGCCCGGTGGCGGCCCGTCCTCGCGACGGCGCCTCCCCCGCCCGCCCCTCTCGGCAGGCGCGTCCTCTACCTGGCCAAGGAGTCCCGCCCCTTCCTCCACAACGGCTTCTGCACGAGGTCGCACGAGTCGCTGCAGGCGCTCACCCGAGCCGGCTGGGACGTCTTCGGCGTGACCATGCCCGGGTTCCCCGGCGTCCTGGGCGTCGAGCAGGCGCCCGAGCGCAGCGTCGTCGAGGAGGTCACCTACCACCACCTGCTGCCGAACGCCGGCAAGCAGCTGCTCACGCTCGCGCACGACGAGTACGTCGAGCTGACCACCCGCATGCTCGCCGCCGTCGTGGCACGGGAACGCCCGGCACTCCTCCACGTCGCCTCGGGACACCGTGGCTTCGAGTCGGCACTCGCCGGCCAGGCGGTCGCCCGGTGGGCAGGCATTCCCTGGCTGTACGAGGTGCGCAGCTTCTTCGAGGCCACCTGGACCGACGACCCCCGCTACGCCGAGCGGGGCGAGTACTACGAGCGTCGGTTCGCGACCGAGACCCGCATGATGGAGGCGGCGGATCTCGTGATCACGCTGTCCGGACCCATGCGGGACGAGATCGTCGGGCGTCACGGAATCCCCGCTGACAAGGTGCGGGTGGTGCCCAACGCCGTGGACCTCACACGGTTCGTCCCGCGTGAGCGAGACGTCACGCGGCGCCGCGAGCTCGGCCTCGCGGACACCTTCACCCTCGGGTACGTGAGCAACCTGTCCCATCCGCGCGAAGGGCAGGAGGTCCTCATCGAGGCCGTGGCGAAGCTCCGCGCGCGGGGACGGGCTGTCACCGGGCTGCTCGTGGGGGACGGCCACCGCCGAGCTGAGCTGGAGCGCCTGGCCCAGAAGCTCGGTGTGGCCCGCTTCGTGCGCTTCACCGGCAATGTGCCGTTCGAGACCGTCGCGGAGTACTACGCGCAGATCGACCTGTTCGTCGTGCCCCGGGTCGATGACCGTGCCGCCCGGATGGTCTCACCGATGAAGCCGTTCGAGGCGATGGCGATGCGGGTGCCGCTCCTCGTGGCCGATCTCCCGGCGCTGGTCGAGATCATCGGCACCGACCAGCGCGGGCACTCCTTCCGGGCCGGCGACCCCGAGGCGCTCGCCGCGGCGGCCGAGCGGCTGATGGACGCCGAGGCCGAGCGGCACCGGTTGGTCGACGAGGCGGCCCGCTGGGTCGCCGCGGAGCGGTCCTGGTCCGCGGTGGCGCGGGCGTTCGGCGCCGCCTACGACGACCTGCTGGCCCGAGGTGGCAAGGCGGCGGCCGAGCGGCTCGCCGGGGGCGTGGACGGACTCGAGTCCTTGCCATCCATCGCATCGTCGACGCCGCCCGCCGTCGACGCCGAGGGCACCCCGGCACCACCCTCCGCGGACGACGGCCAGGCGACGGAAGGGGCACCATGCTGATCACCCGACGGTTGGGCTACGAGCCCTCGCTGGCGCTCGACGACGCGCTCCGCGCCCTCTCGGCCATGGACTGGTCGCGGGCCGGTGCCGGCCTGCTCGCGTACTACCCCGTGGTGCGGGGCAACCCCTTCCAGGCGATGCTGTACTCCCAGCTCGGCGACGCCGGGCTGACACCGGTGCCGACGTACGACCCCGACACCACCCTCCGTCTCGCCCGCGCGGTCGCTGGGAGCGGCCTCCACCTCGTGGTCCACGTCCACTGGCTCAATGTCGTCATGGCCAAGGCCGCCGACGAGGCCGATGCCCGCGACCGACTCAAGCGGTACCTCGACCAGCTGAGCCAGCTCAAGGAGCAGGGCGCCCGCATCCTGTGGACGGTCCACAACGTCCTCCCCCACGAGACCCGCTTCGAGCGGTTGGAGGCGGAGCTCCGACAGGGTGTGGTGAACCTCGCCGAGCGTGTCCACGTCATGAGCCCGCGGACCCGCGAGCTCGTCTCCCCGTGGTTCGACATTCCCGAGGAGAAACTGCTCGCCGTTCCCCACCCGGCCTACCACGACGTCTATCCCTCGTGGATGACCAAACAGCAGGCCCGGCTCGAACTGGGCATGCCGCCCGACGTCACCGCGTTCGCGCTCGTCGGACGCGTCCAGCCCTACAAGGGGCTGACCGAGCTCCTCGACGCGTTCGACCGTCTGTGCGAGCGCGAGCCCGGTCGCTACGCGCTGATCGTGGCCGGACCCACCAACCAGGAGGAGGAGACTCGCGCCTTCCGCGAGCGGGTGCTCACCCATCCGGCCGTGTACGCCGCGCTGCGTAAGATTCCCGACGACGAGATGCAGGTCTACCTTCGTGCCGCCGACGTCGCGGTCTTCCCGTACCGTCGGTCGCTTAACTCCGGCGCCCTGGCGTTGGCGTTAACGTTCGGGCTTCCGGTCGTCCTCCGCGAGGACTCGGGTGAGGCGGCGCGAGTCAGCCCGTCCTACGCCCTGCGATACGACGGCGACGACCCAGACGGCCTGCTCACCGCGTTGGCGCAAGCGAGGAGCCTGGTGACCCCACGCGCTCGTGCCGCCGCCCTCGGAGCGGCCGCACGCATCTCCCCGTCGCGGGTGTCGCGCGCCTTCGCGGCCGCCGTCCGCGCATGGCTCGACAGTGGAGGTTCACACCCGTGACCGTCGTCCACATCACAGGGGCGCGTCCCAACTTCCCCAAAGCGGCGCCCGTCCTCTCCGCGCTGACGTCCCTGGGCGTCCGACAGCAGTTGGTCCATACCGGACAGCACTACGACGACAAACTGTCCGACATCTTCTTCCGGGAGCTGGAGCTGCCGCGTCCCGACGTCAACCTCGGTGTGGGATCGGGGTCCCACGCCACCCAGACGGCCGCGGTGATGACCGCGCTGGAGGAGCGGTTCCTCACCGAGCGCCCGTCCCTCGTCGTGGTCTACGGCGACGTCAACTCCACCCTGGCGGCCGCGCTGGTCTGCGCCAAGATCGGCGTACCGGTGGCCCACGTCGAGGCGGGGCTGCGCAGCTTCGACCTCACCATGCCCGAGGAGATCAACCGCAAGGTCACCGACGCGCTGTCCGACCTCGCGTTCGCGACCAGCCCGGACGCCATCGCGCACCTGTCCCGGGAGGGCGTGCCGGCGGACCGGATCCACTTCGTCGGCAACCCGATGATCGACACGTTGCTCGCCCACCTTGACCGATTCGACCCGGAGCCGGCGCGGCAGGCGCACGGGCTGTCCGGACCGTACGCGGTGGCGACCTTGCACCGGCCGGGCAACGTCGATGACAAGGCGCACGCGGTCACCCTCATCCAGGCCATCCACAAGTGCGCCGACCTGCTGCCCATCCTCGTCCCCCTGCACCCGCGTGGGCGGGCTCGGTTGCTCGAGCTGGGATTCGCCGACCACCCGAACATCCGCGTCGTCGACCCACTCGGCTACGTCGAGTTCATGTCACTCGTGCGCGGCGCGGCCGCCGTCCTCACCGACTCCGGTGGTGTGCAGGAGGAGACCACCGTGCTCGGTGTCCCCTGCCTCACCCTACGGCCGTCGACCGAACGGCCCATCACGATCACGCACGGCACGAACCGGCTGGTGCGCGCGGACACGCTCCCCGACGAGCTGCAGGCCGTCCTCGAACGCGGGCCGTTGACCGAGTGGCCGGTGCCACCGCTGTGGGACGGCAAGGCCGGACCGCGCATCGCGCGGGTCATCGTCGACTGGCTCAACGCCCGCCGCGCCCGGTGAGCGAGCTCCCACGCGTCGTCCTCGCCACCAGCAATGGGACGGGGATGGGACACCTGGCTCGGCAGGCGGCGGTCGCGCATCTGCTCGCCGGCCGTGCCGAGCCGATCGTCTTCTCGCTGTCCCAGGCCGTCCATGTCGTGCAGCGCCATGGGTTGCGGGCGGAGTACTGTCCGAGCCACCACCGCAACTGGATGCCCCACCTGATGTGGCACAGCTACCTCAGCGCCCGGTTGTCGCTGCTGCTGCGGGAGACCCGGGCGCGGGTGCTGGCCTTCGACGGCGTCGCGCCGTACCTGGGCTTGTTGCGGGCCCGTGCCGCTCACCCCGACGTTGCCTTCGTCTGGATACGCCGCGGCATGTGGCGGCCGGGAGTGAACCGGCGCGCCCTCAACGCTCGGCCATTCTTCGACCTCGTGGTCGAGCCAGGAGACGTGGCCGGCGCCGCCGACCTAGGTGCGACAGCGCGCTTGACCGACGCGACCCGGGTCTCGCCGGTCAGCATGCTCGAGGCTCAACCGCCGCTGTCCCGCGCCGAGGCGGCCGCCGCTCTCGGGCTGGATCCGGATCGACCGACCGCACTCGTCACCCTCGGCGCGGGCTCGATCAATGACACGGTGACCCCGGCGATGGCGGCGATCACAGCGTTTCTCGACACCGACGACTGGCAGGTCGCCGTCACCCGCGCACCGCTCGCCCGGGCTGGCCTTCCCTCCCACCTGGCGGATCGCGTACACGAGCTCGCGAACGTCTACCCTCTCGCGCGCTACCTCGCCACCTTCGATGCCGCGGTGAGCGCGGCTGGCTACAACGCCGTTCACGAGCTGCTTCTCGCCGGGGTTCCAACGATCCTCGTTCCGAACACCGCCACCGCCACCGACGACCAGCGCACGCGCGCCCGCAGCCTCGCTGACGCGGGCCTCGCGCTCTACGCTGACGAGACTCAGCCGGCCTCGGTGGCCGACGCTGTTCGGGAGTTGCTGGACCCCACGACCCGCGGCGCCCTCGCCGAGGCGTGTCGGACGCTGCCCTTCCCGACGGGGGCGTCCGAGACCGCCGAGCTGCTCGCGCGTCTCGCGGACGGCTTCACCGGCCACCGTCCCACGTCGCGCGAACGTCTGCGCTCCCTCGACCTCACCGCTCGCGCCACAGCCATGCGGATCCTCGGCCCCAGGGGCACTGCTGCGGTCCGCCGCGCGTTGGGCCGTCTCCCCGCTCCTGGCCCCAGCCGACCGCTCCGAGTCGCGCCCGTCATCACCGACCAGCTCGAACCTCGGGTGCTGAACGGCGACCGTCCCGTCGAGCACCTCCTGCCCGGCTCGTCGTCGCTGTACCGCACGCGCCGGCTCGCCCTCGCCTACGAGGTCTACGACTGGCGCCCAGCGCAAGCCACGCCGTGAGCAGGCGAAGACACGTCCGTCCCGACGTGTCGGCTCTCGGCTTTCCTGCCGAAGATGAGGTGAGGACTGTCCGGGTACGGGTGGCGATAGCCCTCGGGCCGTGGCCCCAGGTGCTCCATGTGCGGGAAACCGAGGTAGACCAGGGTCGAAGCCCACCGAGGATGCTCGCGAGCTCGGGATGCCGGTCGTGGCGTGTCATGCGTCCTCCCAGGATCGACAACCGGGGACGCCAGGACAGGGCGGAACGGCTCGACCTTGCCCGCCGCTCTTTCCGGGCGAGCAGGCAGGGAAAGGGAAAAGGCAAACGAAAAAAGCGTGGGGCGACACCGTTCCTCACGGTTTCACCCCACGCCTCCACGTGTTGTGGTTGTCCGGCAGTGTCCTACTCTCCCACAGGGCCTCCCCTGCAGTACCATCGGCGCTGGAGGGCTTAACTTCCGGGTTCGGAATGGGACCGGGTGTTTCCCCTCCGCTATGACCACCGAGACAACCCACACCCTTCAAAAACCTAGGAAATGCTCACGGTCCCGGGTGGGCTCGTTGTTCTGTTGTCACAACCCGAGCCGCCCACCCCTAACCCTGGGGGGTGTGTGCGGGGGTGGTGGCTTGTGTTCCCAGAACCGCACAGTGGAATACGAGCATACGTGTGTTAGAGGACAAGCCCTCGGCCTATTAGTACCAGTCAGCTTCACGAGTCGCTAGTCCTCGCTTCCACTTCTGGCCTATCAACCCAGTAGTCTGCTGGGGGCCTTACCCGGTTGACCCGGTGGGAGACCTCATCTTGAAGCGTGCTTCCCGCTTAGATGCCTTCAGCGGTTATCACTTCCGAACGTGGCTAACCAGCCGTGCCCCTGGCGGGACAACTGGCACACCAGAGGTTCGTCCGTCCCGGTCCTCTCGTACTAGGGACAGCCCTTCTCAAGTCTCCTACGCGCGCAGCGGATAGGGACCGAACTGTCTCACGACGTTCTAAACCCAGCTCGCGTACCGCTTTAATGGGCGAACAGCCCAACCCTTGGGACCTGCTCCGGCCCCAGGATGCGACGAGCCGACATCGAGGTGCCAAACCATGCCGTCGATATGGACTCTTGGGCAAGATCAGCCTGTTATCCCCGGGGTACCTTTTATCCGTTGAGTCACGGCGCTTCCACATGCCACCGCGAGATCACTAGTCCCGACTTTCGTCCCTGCTCGACCCGCCGGTCTCACAGTCAAGCTCCCTTGTGCACTTACACTCAACACCTGATTGCCAACCAGGCTGAGGGAACCTTTGGGCGCCTCCGTTACCTTTTAGGAGGCAACCGCCCCAGTTAAACTACCCGCCAGGCACTGTCCCTGATCCGGATAACGGACCGAGGTTAGACAGCCAGTACGACCAGAGTGGTATTTCAACGGCGACTCCACCTGAACTGGCGTCCAGGCTTCACAGTCTCCCACCTATCCTACACAAGCCGAACCGACCGCCAATACCAAGCTGTAGTAAAGGTCCCGGGGTCTTTCCGTCCTGCTGCGCGTAACGAGCATCTTTACTCGTAGTGCAATTTCGCCGGGTCCGTGGTCGAGACAGCGCCCAAGTCGTTACGCCATTCGTGCAGGTCGGAACTTACCCGACAAGGAATTTCGCTACCTTAGGATGGTTATAGTTACCACCGCCGTTTACTGGCGCTTAAGTTCAGAGCTTCGCCAACCCCGAAGGGTCAGCTAACTCGTCCCCTTAACGTTCCAGCACCGGGCAGGCGTCAGTCCGTATACATCGTCTTGCGACTTCGCACGGACCTGTGTTTTTAGTAAACAGTCGCTTGGGCCTGGTCTCTGCGACCTTCACCGCTCAGGAAGCAAGTTCCGTCACGGATCCGGCCCCCCTTCTCCCGAAGTTACGGGGGCAATTTGCCGAGTTCCTTAACCACGGTTCGCCCGATCGCCTTGGTATTCTCTACCTGACCACCTGTGTCGGTTTCGGGTACGGGCGGCCTTGCCACTCGCTAGAGGTTTTTCTCGGCAGCATGGGATCACTCACTTCGCCTCAATCGGCTCGGCATCAGGTCTCAGGCTTGTATGAGGCGCGGATTTGCCTACGCCTCGCCCTACACCCTTGCCCGCGGTTCAGCCCGAAAGGGCCTACCATCGCCGCGTAGAGCTACCCTTCTGCGTCACCCCATCGCTTGCCTACTACCGGATCGGGTCACGCGCGGACACCCACCACCAGTCCCGAAGGACCAGCGCGGGGCCGGGCGCTTAGCATCACCGGATTCGACATGGGCGCGGCAAGACCGGTACGGGAATATCAACCCGTTGTCCATCGACTACGCCTGTCGGCCTCGCCTTAGGTCCCGACTTACCCAGGGCGGATTAGCCTGGCCCTGGAACCCTTGGTCATCCGGCGGAGGGGTTTCTCACCCCTCTTTCGCTACTCATGCCTGCATTCTCACTCGTGTGGCATCCACGGCTGGGTCACCCCGCCGCTTCACACGCCACACGACGCTCCCCTACCCATCCGCACACCCAACCCCGAAGGGCCAGGTTCACGTGCGAATGCCACAGCTTCGGCGGTCCGCTTGAGCCCCGCTACATTGTCGGCGCAGAATCACTCGACCAGTGAGCTATTACGCACTCTTTAAAGGATGGCTGCTTCTAAGCCAACCTCCTGGCTGTCTAAGCAACTCCACATCCTTTTCCACTTAGCGGACGCTTAGGGGCCTTAGCTGGTGGTCCGGGCTGTTTCCCTCTCGACTACGAAGCTTATCCCCCGTAGTCTCACTGCCACGCTCTCACCTACCGGCATTCGGAGTTTGGCTGACTTCGGTAAGCTTGTGGGCCCCCTAGGCCATCCAGTGCTCTACCTCCGGCAGGAAACACGTGACGCTGCACCAAAATGCATTTCGGGGAGAACCAGCTATCACGGAGTTTGATTGGCCTTTCACCCCTACCCACAGGTCATCCCCCGGCTTTTCAACGCCGGTGGGTTCGGGCCTCCACGCGGTCTTACCCGCGCTTCACCCTGCCCATGGGTAGATCACCCCGCTTCGGGTCTAGGACATGCGACTCAACGCCCTCTTCAGACTCGCTTTCGCTACGGCTCCCCCTCACGGGTTAACCTCGCCACATGCCGCTAACTCGCAGGCTCATTCTTCAAAAGGCACGCCGTCACAGCCAACCCCCACAAGGAGAGCCAGCCGCTCCGACGGTTTGTAGGCACCCGGTTTCAGGAACTATTTCACTCCCCTCCCGGGGTACTTTTCACCTTTCCCTCACGGTACTGGTTCACTATCGGTCACCAGAGAGTATTTAGGCTTAGCGGGTGGTCCCGCCAGATTCACACGGGATTTCCGGGGTCCCGTGCTACTTGGGGACACGTCCGGGAGCCGCTGCCTTACGTCTACGGGGGTGTCACCCTCTCCGCCAGGCCTTTCCAGACCTTTCGACTTCAGCAACGGTTTCTCACTCCCTGCCGGGTTGGCAGCCCCAGCTGGACGGCCCCACAACCCCGCACAGGCAACGCCTGCCAGCTTTACCACCTGCACGGTTTAGCCTCTTCCGCTTTCGCTCACCACTACTCACGGAATCACGGTTGTTTTCTCTTCCTGCGGGTACTGAGATGTTTCACTTCCCCGCGTTCCCTCCGAACGCCCTATGTGTTCAGGCGCCGGTGACTGGGCATGACCCCAGCCGGGTTTCCCCATTCGGACATCCCCGGATCAACGCTCGGTTGCCAGCTCCCCGGGGCTTATCGCAGGCTCCCACGTCCTTCATCGGCTTCTGGTGCCAAGGCATCCACCGAGTGCCCTTACTAACTTGTCCTCGGCGATCACGATGCTCGCATCCACTGTGCAGTTCTCAAAACACAAGCGGAAACCACCCCACCCGCCACCACACAACCACCACCAACAGCGGCAATGGTCGCGCGGCAACCAGAGCGGCCCGCAGAACCAAACCCCACACGTGGGCTTGATCCCTCAGGACCCAACAGCGTGCCACGACACCCAACCAGCCCAGCGCCACCCGTTCCACACCCCACACACAGCAGGGCAGTACTAGGACATGACACCAAACCAGCCGAGCGCCTTCAGCCGACGTTCCACACCATCGAGCACCACCCCACCCACAACCAGGCAGGGCGAGCCCCAACCCCCACACCAAACACAGGGGCGGGACAACTGCTCCTTAGAAAGGAGGTGATCCAGCCGCACCTTCCGGTACGGCTACCTTGTTACGACTTAGTCCTAATCGCCAGCCCCACCTTCGACGGCTCCCTCCCCAAAAAGGGGTTGGGTCACCGGCTTCGGGTGTTGCCGACTTTCATGACTTGACGGGCGGTGTGTACAAGGCCCGGGAACGTATTCACCGCGGCGTTGCTGATCCGCGATTACTAGCGACTCCGACTTCACGGGGTCGAGTTGCAGACCCCGATCCGAACTGAGGCCGGCTTTTTGGGATTCGCTCCACCTCACGGTTTAGCAGCCCATTGTACCGGCCATTGTAGCATGTTTGCAGCCCTGGGCATAAGGGGCATGATGACTTGACCTCATCCCCACCTTCCTCCGAGTTGACCCCGGCAGTCTCCTATGAGTACCCGGCATTACCCGCTGGCAACATAGGACGGGGGTTGCGCTCGTTGCGGGACTTAACCCAACATCTCACGACACGAGCTGACGACAGCCATGCACCACCTGTGCAGGGCCCCGAAGGACACCGTATCTCTACGGCTTTTCCCTGCATGTCAAGCCCAGGTAAGGTTCTTCGCGTTGCCTCGAATTAAGCAACATGCTCCGCCGCTTGTGCGGGCCCCCGTCAATTCCTTTGAGTTTTAGCCTTGCGGCCGTACTCCCCAGGCGGGGCGCTTAATGCGTTAGCTACGGCACGGAGGACGTGGAAAATCCCCCACACCTAGCGCCCAACGTTTACGGCGTGGACTACCAGGGTATCTAATCCTGTTCGCTCCCCACGCTTTCGCTCCTCAGCGTCAGGTAAGGCCCAGAGAGCCGCCTTCGCCACCGGTGTTCCTCCTGATATCTGCGCATTCCACCGCTACACCAGGAATTCCACTCTCCCCTGCCTACCTCTAGTGTGCCCGTATCGAAAGCAGGTCCGGAGTTAAGCTCCGGATTTTCACTTTCGACGTGACACACCGCCTACGAGCCCTTTACGCCCAATAATTCCGGACAACGCTCGCGCCCTACGTATTACCGCGGCTGCTGGCACGTAGTTGGCCGGCGCTTCTTCTGCGGGTACCGTCACTCTCGCTTCGTCCCCGCTGAAAGAGGTTTACAACCCGAAGGCCGTCATCCCTCACGCGGCGTTGCTGCGTCAGGCTTTCGCCCATTGCGCAAGATTCCCCACTGCTGCCTCCCGTAGGAGTCTGGGCCGTGTCTCAGTCCCAGTGTGGCCGGTCGCCCTCTCAGGCCGGCTACCCGTCACAGCCTTGGTAGGCCATTACCCCACCAACAAGCTGATAGGCCGCGAGCCCATCCCTAGCCGGTCAAAGACCTTTCCACCCCCACCCATGCGGGCAGAAGTCATATCCGGTATTAGACCCAGTTTCCCAGGCTTATCCCAGAGCTAGGGGCAGGTTACTCACGTGTTACTCACCCGTTCGCCGCTCGAGTACCCCCGAAGGGGCCTTTCCGCACGACTTGCATGTGTTAAGCACGCCGCCAGCGTTCGTCCTGAGCCAGGATCAAACTCTCCGTCCAAAAACCAACAGACCACCACCCACCACAAAGGCAGGCAGCAGCCCAAGACAGAAAGCCCTAACGATCCCAGCAGGCAAACAACCCCAACACAGGGTCATCCACCCAAAGGAACCACCACAACACCACAACCCCACACGAGGCCGCGGCGCTGCGAGGGCCAAAAACTACACATCGGCTAACAGGCACGCTGTTGAGTTCTCAAGAATCAAACCCACACCCCCAGGCAACCACCACACACAGCAGCCACCCAGAAGCAGGGCCAACCACCAACACTACCCACCCCACCCAACCACGTCAA
>Ga0310838_1000104_pt1 | contig 122221 bp, 128 predicted proteins | sample SM_ome_6_FD_202241 | JGI IMG/M metagenome (GOLD analysis project Ga0310838, IMG submission 202241) | Sorghum-adapted microbial communities enriched on stacked mutant (SM) sorghum from Joint BioEnergy Institute, Emeryville, California... ...
CGGGTGGCCGGGCACCGTGACAAACACTGTCTCCTGCCGGATGGCCGCGATCTGCAGTTTGGTCCGCGCCGGAATGCGCGCCTGAGGGGCCTTGTCCCGACGGATGTTGCCCGGAATCAATTCTGTGCCGAACTGATGATACTCCAGCGGCGAATCGATCCAGGGGATTGGCTCGCGGGACTGAATTTCGTACAGACCGTTGAAGGTGATCCATTCCCCCGGACGGCGCTGGCTGCGAATCAGCACGGCGTGCCGCTCATCTTCCGGGACGATCTCTCCTGTCGTGCCCTCATCCGCGGGGAACAACCGCTTGTGCTCGACCAACACGCAATCGGTCAACTGCAACCTCTCCAGAAGCTCCCGCTTGCTGACCCATTCGTACCCGATCCGGTATATGCGATGTTTCATCATTTCCACCTCCTCGCCGCTTGGGAGGGCACTGTTTTGTTGGTTATTGTACGTTATGCGCTCAGCTTGACTGCCCGTTCGCCGCATCTGTCGCGATGCGTTTCAGTTCTCTGGCCGCTTCGGCGGGCGACGAGGCACGAGTGATTGCGCTGATGACGGCGACGCCATCCGCTCCTGCCGCCAGTACGTTCCGCGCATTCTCCAGCGTGATGCCGCCGATGCCGACGATCGGCAGTCCGCTGCCGACAGCCTCGCGGATGGCTCGCAGTCCCTCAGGACCAATCGGCTCACCGGCGTCCGCTTTGGATGCGGTGGCATACATCGCGCCGACTCCCAGGCAGTCGGCTCCGCCTGCTTGGGCAGCAAGTGCTTCCTCCACCGTCCCGGCAGATACGCCTATGTACATCTGCTCGCCAACCAACTCCCGCACCTGGGCGAGCGGCATGTCGTCCTGTCCGACGTGGACCCCGTCCGCCTTCAGCCGCACTGCCAATGATACGTCGTCATTGACGACAAACAACGCACCGTACTGCCGGCACAAGGCCCGCATTTCCAGGCCGAGACGGTACCGCTCTTCGTCCGTCAAACGGCTCCCCTTGTCCCGCAGCTGCAGCATCCCGACGCCGCCGGCCAATGCCTCGCGGACAATGGCCAGCGTACGCTCGGGCGAAAAACCGCAATCCTGCGTGCCCACCACAAAATAGACCTGCATGCTTTTCCGCAAGCGTTCACGGTCTCTCATCTCTGACTCTCCTTCCATCGATCCAGCGCCTCCCGGTACCCTCGCGCCGCCGCCTGCGGGTCACTCGCCGCTGTAATGCCGGACAGCACAGCGATCCCCGCTGAGCCTGCTGCCAGCACATGAGAGGCGTTTTCCGGCGTGATCCCGCCGATGCCGATGACGGGAATCTTCACCTGCGCAGCGATCTTACGCAATTCATCCGTTCCGCGCGGCTCCAGACCGGGTTTGGACGCACTCGGAAAAATATGGCCGTACAAGAGGTAATCCGCTCCCTCCACAGCCGCCTGCTTGGCTTCGGCCAGCGAATGAACGGATCGGCCGATCTGCTGCCCCGGCTTTAACACACGGCGGGCTTCCGCCGGGGTCAAGCTGTGGTACGCGAGATGAGCGCCCCTGCACCCGGCCGCCGCTGCCACGTCTACCCGGTCGTTGACCAGAATTCGCTCACGGGGCATGACCTGGGCCAGCGCTTCCACCCACTCCATGCATTCTCGGGCAGTCCGCTGCTTTTCACGGATGTGCAGGTAGTCCATCCCGACCAAAAAGGCGGCCTCCGCCACCCTCAGCACTTCATTGAGGGACTGCCTGCCGCTGGTGATGACGTGCAGTTCAGGTTGCCGGGGTCCCATATGCCCCTGCCCCTCCTGTCAGTGCTGACACGCACTCCTGCAGCCAGCTTGTCATGTTGTCCTCCTGGCCCTCCGGCACGCGAGCCAGCATCTCGTGCGCCAGGCGGCGAAGCAAAAACGATTGCGGCAGCGTCAGCGGGAACGTGACCGTTCTCGGCTTTGTCTCTCGCCCTTCCAGCTCCTGCACTCCTGCCAACAAAATATCGGCAATGGATTCTACCAGATCTTGCATCGATTCCTGCTGTTTCATATCATCGTAGCAGCCGTCGAACAGGCGGCACAAAATCAAAAACGCCTGTGTCGACAGCGTCACCTGCTGTACATCCTGCATCGGTTCGGTCACGGTTGCTCCCCCCACTTGTTGAGAAACTCCCCCTATTATATCACTAGCCGATGCGGCTCCGCCAAGCCTGCAAATCGCTGCTCCACTCGGTTGGGCCCGCAAGTCGGTCTGCCTGGAAACTCCCTCTATGCAGTTGGTTTGTCGTTGCAAAAATCGCTTTTCCCATACGTTCCTGGCCGGAGGCCTGCACCACGTCAGGACACTGTCCACTTTTTTTGCCGATCGTCAGGGGTGCGAGCGGGCACCATCACCCATGACACCCCGGACTTTGTCTGCAAACAAAAACCGCCGGATTCACCGGCGGTTTTTAGTTACTCCTGCTTGTTCCGATCATTGTGCTGGGACTGACGCAGATTGGTGTTCTGATCGTGCTCATCCAGCGTCTTCCCGCGATTTTTCCCGAGGTCTTTGCTGTTGTTGTTCTTGCCCATGTGCACACCTCCCCTGGATTGTCGTCACTGGCTAGCGTCTCCGAAGTTCCGGGCTTTTATCAGCGCGGCGTATTCCGGCGGCGAATCAGCGTGTGAACGAATCCAAAGGGGATGCGCCAACCAAGCAGAAACATGAGCATGAGCCCATACGCGACCACCGCGAACATCAGCGTGATCGGCGTGCCCAGCCACAGTGCGCGGATGATGAGGCCAATCGGCGCTGCCACCGTCCACGCCGCCACAGTGATGAGGATCAGTTTTCCCGGCCGCTCGTACCTATGGGGGCGGTAAACCCCCAACAACAGCGCGGCGGCCAGCCAGCCGAGCAAAAACGGAGCAGCCGTCGCCAAAATCCCCGCAGCGTCGGCAGGCAGCCCGTGGGCCCGTTTTCCGTAGTAGGTAAAGAGCAGAAAAGCGGCCAGATCGCCAACTATCAGCACGCATCTGGCCAAAGCATGTGTCCGATTCATCGCAGCCCTCATTCCCGTAACAGTGTTGCACACGCTTATTGTACACACCATTACGGGACGGCCACAATCGGAACGGGCCGTTATTCACCAAACAGCAACAATTGCAATTTCTTCTTCACCGCCGGCCACTCTCGATCAAGGATGCTGAAGTAGACGGAGTCGCGGATGTATCCGTCGCGGACAATCATGTGATTGCGCAGCACGCCTTCGCGGACGCCGCCGATGCGCTGGATCGCCCGCTGCGAGTTGAGATTGCGGGCGTCCGTCTTTAACTGGACGCGAATGCAGCCCAAGGTTTCAAAACAGTGGCGCAACAGCAGCCACTTGCACTCTGTGTTAACCGGCGTCTTCCATACGGACGGGGTCAGCCAGGTAAAGCCGATCTCCAGTCCCCGGTCCTTGCGAGAAATGTTGAGAAAACGGGTACTGCCTATTACTTTTTCGTTCCGGCGATCCACAATCGCAAATGGCAGTTCGGTTCCCGCCTCCTGCGCCTGCAATGCCTGGTTCACGAACTGCTCCGCATCTGTCGGCTGCCGAAACACGACCGACATGTAAGTCCATATCTGTTCGTATCGTCCCGCTTCCCACAGGCCGTCCACATGATGGCGGCCGAGCGGTTCCAGCCGCACCCTTTCCCCTTCCAGCGTGACAGGAGCAATCTCCAGCATGATGCAAATACTCCTCCTTCTCCGAAATAAAGCTCGATGCAGCCAACCGAACATGTCTGCGGAATTTTTCCAAGAATAGAATACCGCTGGTCGCCTGTCAAGCTGTTTTTTGTCGACAGGGGAAAACGGGACGGGCTACGCTTCTTCGTTGACGACTACCTGACGGCCGCGCAGTTTCAATATCATCGGCACGACCAGCCACAACAACGCACAGGCGAGAAAGATCGCAGACAACGGCTTTTGCAGGAAAATCAGGAAGTCGCCATTGGATGTCGTGAGGGCGCGCCGCATGTTGTTTTCAATCATTGGTCCCAATACCAGGCCCAGCACCAATGGCGCAAGCGGGAAATCGTTTTTCGCCAGCAGATACCCCGCCACCCCGCAGGCGATCAGCAGCATCAGGTCAAACGTGCTGATCTGCACCGCGTAGACACCGAACACGGAAATCGCGATGATCAGCGGAATCAGGTACTGCGGGGGCGTCTCGATGATTTTGGCAAAGACTTTGACCAGCGGCAGGTTGAGTATCAGCAGCATTACGTTGCCGATGAACATGCTGGCGATCAGCCCCCAGGCCACCTGCGGGTGATCGGAAAAAAGCAGCGGACCGGGCTGGACATTGTACATCAGGAGCGCTCCCATGAGGATCGCCGTCGTCCCGGAGCCGGGAATCCCGAGGGTGAGCAGCGGAATCATCGCTCCGCCGGACGCCGCGTTGTTGGCCGATTCCGGAGCGGCCACACCTTCAATCGCCCCTTTGCCGAACCGTTCCGGCTGTCTGCTCACCTTTTTCTCCACGATATAGGAAAAGAACGACGCCAGCGTCGCGCCCGCGCCCGGCAGGAGGCCGATGAAAAAGCCCAGCAGGGACCCCCTTGCGATCGGGGCGGCACTTCGCTTCAAGTCCGCTTTGGTCGGCAGGATGCGGTCCACCTTGATCAGTTGCGCTTCCGTTCCGTCCGCCTCGAGAATGGTCTTGAACACTTCGCCGAGCGCAAACAGCCCGACGGCAATCGTCAGGAATTCCAACCCTTGGTACAGGTCGGGGATATCGTAGGTAAACCGCGCTACGCCGGACACGTTGTCGATACCGATCGTCGCCAGCAACAGGCCGAAGACGGTCATGATCAGCGCCTTGGTCATCGACTTCCCGCCCAGGCCGCTGACCGCGCACAGCCCCAGTATCATCAGCGAAAAGTATTCGGCCGGGCCGAACGTGAGGGCCACTTCGGACAGCGGCTGCGCCAAAAACACCAGGGCCACCAGCGCCACTATACCGGCGACGAATGAACCGATTGCCGCAATCGACAGGGCAGCTCCCGCGCGCCCCTGCCGCGCCATCTGATAGCCGTCCAGCGTCGTGACGACGGAGGATGACTCGCCGGGCGTATTGAGCAGGATCGACGTGGTGGAACCGCCGTACATCGCGCCATAGTAAACTCCCGCGAGGAGGATCAGCGCACTTGCTGCGGCCTGTTCGGGAGACAGCCCGTTTGTCAGCGAGGCGGTAACCGGCAGCAGCAGCGCCACCCCGCTCATCGGGCCGATGCCGGGCAGCACCCCGACCGACGTCCCGATCAGCACACCGACAAAGGCGTAGACGAGATTGTGCCATTGCAGGGCAATCGTGAAGCCATCCGCCAAATACTGCAAAGCTTCCATGCGTCTCCCTCCCTACAAGCCAAGCCAGGTCGGAAAACCTGGCAGCGTTCCTTTCAGGATGTGCACGTAGACGGCGTAGACCCCGCCAGAAAAGGCAAGCGCGACAGCGGCCGACTTCCACCAACTGGCGCTGCCCATCAGCCGAAACCCGGCCAGCAAAAAGAAAAACGTGCTGATGACGTAACCAATATCCTCCAAAAACCAGGCGTACAAAACGGTCGCCAATAACATCAGCAAAAAGCGCTTGTGTCGGAACACGACAGCAGACGTGACCGACTCCCGGTAGCGGAACGTCTCCCAAAACAGGCGAAGACTGAGCAGGATCAGGATGATGCCCAGCCCCATCGGAAACAGGTTGGGGCCCACTTCGCTGCCGTAGGCGCTGGTGGAAATGTTGCGGCTTTCCGCGACAAACAGCGCCCCGATCAAGGCAAAGAGGATGCTGCTGGTGCGATCAAATGTCTTGTTCATGGTTACCTCCTCATGATGAATGAAAAAGACCGCAGAATGGAGAGGGCTGCCCTCTCCTTACTTGGACATTCCCAGAGAAGTCAACAGCTCCTTGACCAATTTGTCCTGCTCTTCGAGGAAAGCTGTAAAGCTGGCGGAATCCCGGTATTCGCTCTCCCAGCCGTTTACAGCCAGCTCTTTTTTCCACGCCTCGCTCTCGGACAGTTCCTTTAATTTGGCATCCCAATAGGCCTTGGCGTCAGCCGGCATCTGGGCCGGGCCAAATACGCCGCGCCAGATGTTAAATTCGGCGTCAATCCCCTGCTCTTTCAGCGTCGGCACGTCCTTCAGGTCACCGCCCAGCCGTTCGGGGGACGTGATGCCCAGCACACGGATTTTGCCCGCTTTCAGGTACTCGCCCACGCTGGATGCGTCAGTCGCGATCATGTCCGCGTTGCCGCCGAGCAGCGCCGCCATCGCTTCGCCGCCGCCGTCGTAGGAGACGTATTTGACTGCTTTCGGATCAATACCGTATTTGGCTGCCGGCAATACAGCGATCAGATGATCCATCGAGCCGGGAGCCGACCCGCCCGCCACTGTGACGGCAGACGGATTTTCCTTGATGGCCGCAAGCAGGCTCTTCACGTCCTGATACGGCGAGTCCGCCTTGACCACGAGGGCGCCGTAATCCCTGGTCAACTGTGCCAGCGGAGTGACGTCGCGGAACCCAAACGGGCTGTTGCCCTCCTTCTTGTTGTGGTTGATCAAGATTGGCGGTGAGTTGACAAACAGCCGGTACGCGTTCCCTTTTTCCTTGCTGACGTAATCGGCGAGAAAGACCACACCGCCGCCGCCCGGCTTGTTTTCCACCGTGATCGCCTGATTGACCAGCTTGCTCTCGCCGAGCACCTTGGCGACGGAGCGGGCGGTCTTGTCCCAGCCCCCTCCCGCGCCGGACGGAGCGACGATGACGATCGGCTTGTCCGGATACCCGGAACCAGCCGAGCCCCCCTGCCCGGTGGCAGTGCTATTTGTGCCGTTCCCCCCGCCGCACGCGGCAAGCGCCAGGCTTATGACGACGGACAGCGCTGTCAGAGTGATTCGTTTTTTCATACTGAAGCCCCCTTCTCCAACGTTTTTTGTAAGCGCATCCAAAACTGAGATAAACGTAGCACGCTGGAGGGAGGCTGAACAGTTTATGTTCATAAGTAATATTTAGAATATTTTGTTCATTTTGTTCATATTGTGCACCGCTGGCGTCCCGCGTCCGGGAATCCATCTCACAGCAAACTGTATTTTCGCTCCGGCCGTCCTACGGTACCGTACACCAGATCGGCCTGCGCTTTTCCTTCTGCCACCAGGTACTCCAGGTAGCGGCGCGCCGTGGTGCGGCTGGTGCCAATCTCCCGGCCCACCTCTTCGGCTGAGAGGCCCAACTTGTCCGCCCGTTTGATGGCGCTGATCACCTTGTCCAGTGTAAGCGCGTCAATCCCCTTGGGAATGAGCGAATCGCGCGGCTTCGCGCTCGCAAGCCGCCGGGTCAACATCCGGTCGATCTCTTCCTGGTCCACCTCGCCTGCTTCCCGGGTGCGCCAGAAATGCTCCCGGTAGCTCTCCAACCGTTCGCGGAAGCGTTCAAACACCAGCGGTTTGACGATGTAGTCGTACACCCCGCCGCGCAGGGCGTGCTGCACCATCTCGATCTCCTTGGCGGCAGTGATCATGATAATGTCCACGTCGCGATGCTGCTGCCTCATCTGCCAGACCAGCTCGGTCCCCAACGTGTCCGGCAGATAGACGTCCAAGAGGACCAGGTGCGGCTTGGCACGGGCGATCAGTTCCTTGGCCTCCTCCCCGCTGGTCGCGGTGGCGATGACGCGAAATCCTTCGATCTTTTCCACAAACCGCCGATTAATGTCAATGATGCGAATGTCATCTTCCACGATTACTACCTCTACGGGCTTCATGCTTTTCCCTCCGTTCTTTTGCCGAGCGACACCGTAAACAACGCGCCGCCCCACTCGCTTTTTCCGATCAGAATGTATCCGCCCAACTCCTCGACGATGCCTTTCACCTTGGCCAGCCCGATGCCGCGATGCTCGCCCGGTTTGGTCGAAAAGCCGTGCTCAAAAATCTTCTCCCGCATCGAGTCGTCCACGCCCGGCCCGGAGTCTTCCACTTCAAACAAAATCTCGCTGCCAGCGTCCGACAGGTAGCATTCCACCACTTTGGGGCCGGATTTCATCTCCCCAACTGCTTCCAATGCGTTTTGTATCAGATTGCCCAGCATTACGACCACCTGCTGCCGATTGATGTCGGGCGGCAGCTCCTTCAACCGGCTGTCCCGATTGACAGAAAACTGAATTTTCAGTTCCTTGGCCCGATTGTGCATGCCCAACAGCAGCGCCCCGATCAGCGGGTCAGGCACCTGCTTGGCGAGGAACAGGACCAGTTCCTGCTCCGCCGAAGTCTCACTCGTGATCAGTTCGATCGCTTCCTGAATCGACCCCAACTGCAGCAGGCCGGAGATCGTATACAGAAGATTGTGAAATTCGTGCGTCTGCGCTCGCAGCACGTCCGCATACCGCCGCGCCTGGGACAGTTCGGACGTCAACTGGTCAATTTCCGATTTGAGGCGGAAGCTGCTGACGACGCCGACCACCTTGCCCATCCACTTGATCGGTACGCGGTTGACGATGATCTCTTTTCCGGCAATCGTGCTCTCCCGGTCCAACTGATGCTCCCCGGACTCCAGCACCTCCAGCATCCGGCTGTCCGGCAAAAGCTCCAGGATCGGCTTGTCCCGCAGTTCTTCGTCCGGCAGGTCCAGAATCTGGATCGCTGCCTTGTTGGCCATCGTCACCTTGCCGTGGCGGTTGATGGCGATAATCCCCTCGCGGACCGATTCCAGCACGGCATTTCGCTCCATGTACAAGGAGGCGATCTCCTCCGGCTCCAGGCCGAGGATGGCCCGCTTGACGTACCGGCTCAGCCAGATCGCACCGGCCGTGCCAAACAGAACGCCAAGGGCAAGAATCAGCATCACCCTTTGCTGGTAGCTGTCGATCGCCGCTTCGATATCCTCCAGCAGAAAGCCGACCGAGACGACCCCGATCACGTCCCCTGTGTCGTTATGAATCGGCACTTTTCCCCGCAATGACGGCCCCAGGCTGCCCACGGCTTTGGAGACGTAAGACTGGCCGTGCAGCAGCGCCGGTTCGTTGTCGCCGCCCACCATTTCCCGGCCGATGCGGTCCGGCAGCGGATGGGCAACGCGTATCCCGTTCCGGTCTCCCACCACGACGAACTCGGCGTCCGCTTGCATGCGCACATTCTCCGCGATCGGCTGGATAATCTGCGTGGGGTGGCCGGTGGCAAAAGCGCCGCGCACCTGCGGCAGATTGGCCATGATCTTGGCCACGCTCAGGGCGCGTTTTCCCACCTGGTCTTCGATCGTGGCCGCAATCATCGAAGAAAACACCGCGCCCATCGATCCGATCAAGACGATGATGACAAGCGTCATCAGCAGAATCATTCGCGTTTGCAGCGTCAGGCGCAATCGTGCTGAAATCATCGTTGGTTCACCTCTCGTTCATCTTACCATCCCCCGCAGGAAAAAAGGTAGATTCGCCAGCGCCGTTCGTGTACAGTAGAGAGGGAATTGAAGCGGATGTGGAGGTTACGACAGATGCACGCAAATCTGCGTACGTTTATGGAACAACTGCGGCGATCCGGCCAGTTGGTGGAAATCGACGCGCCGGTTGACCCGTATTTGGAATTGGCGGAAATTCACCGCCGCGTGATTGAAGACGGAGGACCAGCACTTCTGTTTACCAATGTAAAAGGCAAATCATTTCCCGTCGTCACCAACCTGTTTGGGACGGTGGAGCGGGTCGACATGGCGTTTGGCCCCAGACCGGAGTCGATCATCCGGGAGCTGGTGAACGGCCTGGACAAGCTCCTGCCGCCCAAGCTGTCGGGATTGTGGGAACTGCGTTCGCCGCTCATGGGAATCTTGCGCACCGGGACCAGAACCGTGCCGCAATCCAAAGCACCGGTCATGGAGCTGTCCACGACCGACGTGGACATGACCCAATTGCCGGCGCTCACAAGCTGGCATCTGGACGGCGGTCCGTTCGTCACCCTGCCGCTCGTCTACACGGAGCACCCCGAGACCAAAGAACACAACCTGGGCATGTACCGCATCCAGATCTACGACAAAAACACGACCGGCATGCACTGGCAGATTCACAAAGGCGGCGGTTTCCACTACCACGAGGCGGAAAAGCGGAACCAGCCGCTCCCTGTGACGCTCACGATCGGCGGACCGCCGGCGCTGATCATTTCGGCCATCGCGCCGCTGCCAGAGATGGTGCCGGAATTGGTATTCGCTTCGCTGCTGATGGGTGACAAGCTGCATATGGCCGAAGTACCCAACCATCCGCACCGGATCGTGGCGGAAGCGGAGTTCGTCTTTGCCGGAGAAGTCCCGCCGCACACGCGCCGACCGGAAGGACCGTTCGGCGACCATTTTGGTTACTATTCCTGGACGCACGACTTTCCTGTCTTCCACGTAAAGCAGATGTGGCGGCGCAAAGACGCGATCTACCCGGCCACAGTCGTCGGCAAGCCTCGGCAGGAAGACTTCTTCATCGGCGAGTACCTGCAGCGGCTGCTGTCCCCGCTCTTCCCGATCGTCATGCCCGGCGTCAAGGCGCTGTGGACATACGGCGAGACCGGTTTCCACGCACTGGCCGGAGCGATCGTCAGGGAGAGCTATTACAAGGAAGCGATGGCCCACGCGTTTCGCATCCTGGGTGAAGGACAGCTGACCCTGACCAAGTTTTTGATGGTGACGGACGTTCCGTGCGACCTGAGCAATTTCAAGCACTTGTTGGAAATCGTGCTCGCCCGCTTCCAGCCGGAGCGCGACCTCTTGATTGTAAACGACACGTCAAACGATACGCTCGACTACACAGGCCGCAAGTTCAACCATGGCTCCAAGGGAGTCATGCTGGGCATCGGCGATCCGGTGCGTGAGCTGCCGCACGCGTACAGCGGCGAAGGCATCCCCGGCATTGCCAAAATCGAAGCGTTCTGCCCGGGCTGTCTGGTCATTTCTGGCCCCGGTTTTGAAGAACGGCCGGAACTGGGGGAAGAACTGCTGCCCTACGCCAACGAGCACCTGAGCGACTGGCCGATGATCTGCATCGTGGATGACGCGTCCATCGCCGAGAGCCAGAGCCGCTTCCTCTGGACCGTCTTTACCCGCTTCGACCCGGCTCACGACCTGTACGCCCGTTCGACGATTGTCCGCAACAAAATCCGGTACGAGGGACCGCTCATCGTCGATGCCCGAATGAAGCCGTTTTATCCCGATGAAGTGTGGACCCGGCCCGACATCGCCGCTCTGGTGGATCGTCGCTGGAAGGAATATTTCCCCAAATAATCGACTGTGTTCGACAGCAACAACCGAACCCGGAACAGCTTGTTCCGGGTTTTTTAATGTCCGAAAATTCTGTAATCACAGGTCATACAGCCCAATATAATGTAGCATCCGGCGCCCAAGACAACCGATCGGCTTGGCCGCGCTCGGGATTATTCACAAAAGGAGGGATTGCGATGAAGACACAGGTAGAGGTGGACGGCATCGTCACGTTGACGAAAGATGGCGAAAATTTGATCCGGGATAGTCCGCTGTACAACGACGGCCTCCGTCCCACAAACCGGGAGGAGCACAGCTGGACCACCTACAACTTCGCCAGTCTCTGGATCGGCATGTCCATCTGTCTGCCCACCTATGCGATGGCAGCCGGGCTCATCTCGCTTGGCATGAACTGGTGGCAGGCCATTTTGACGATCATTCTCGGCAACTGTATCGTCCTCATTCCTATTTTGCTCAACTCTCACGCCGGAACGAAATTTGGCATTCCGTATCCGGTCTTCGCCCGTCTTTGGTTTGGCTCCAAAGGGGCTCACATTCCCGCCTTGGCCCGCGGTTTGATCGGCGCGGGATGGTTCGGCATCAACTGCTGGTTTGGCGGGACGGCCATCGACACCCTGCTGCAATCGTTGGGCGGCTGGGGCAACGTTCCCGGCCACACCTGGATCGCCTTTTTTGGCTTCTGGGCGCTGAACGTCTGGATCGCCTACCGCGGGCCGGAAGCGATCAGACGGATGGAGTTCTGGGCCGCGCCCACACTGATTGTCATGGGCCTGGCGCTGCTCGTCTGGGCGATCACCAAAGCGGGCGGCTGGGGACCGATGCTCTCCGCTCCGTCCAAACTGACCACGACCGCCGACTTCCTGAAGGTGTTTTTCCCCGCCTTGACGGGCGCGATCGCCTTCTGGTCGACGATGGCGCTGAACATCCCGGACTTCTGCCGCTACGCCAAGAGTCAGAAAGCCCAAATGGTCGGACAGTCCGTCGCCCTGCCGACTACCATGGGCGGGTTCTCGTTCATCGGCGTGGCCGTAGCATCCGCCACAGTGGTCATCTACGGAGAAGCCATCTGGGACCCGGCAGCGGTGCTGGCCAAATTCTCCCCGCTGGAGATCTTTTTGGGAACATTGGGGATTATTTTGGCGACGCTGACGACAAACGTGGCAGCCAACGTCGTGGCACCGGCCCGCGCCTTTGAAAACCTGGTACCGCGCCGGATGTCGTTTGGCGCCGGAGCGATCCTCACCGGAATCATCGCCCTGCTGATGCAGCCATGGTACATCCTGGAGAACTTCAGCAACTACATCTTCCTCTGGTTGGGGACGTACGGGGCTCTGCTCGGTCCCATCGACGGGATCGCCATCGCCGATTACTGGCTGGTGCGCAAACGGCGCATCCATCTGGTTGAACTGTACCGGCTGAACGGCATGTATTCGTACAAAAGCGGTTATAACATGCGGGCCATCTGGGCCATGCTGATCGGCATCGCCGTGCCGTTTGTCTGCAAGCTGATCCCCGGCCTGACCATTGTCTGGGACAACGCCTGGACCTGCGGCCTGTTGATTTCCCTCGTCATCTACACCTGGCTGATGAAAAACACCCCGAACCGGATGAGCGCAGCAGACTACGAGAACATCACCGCCCGAAGCGTCGAGCAGCAGGCTTCCTGAGCGGCGCGCAAAAAAGACTGGCAGAACCAAACGTCCTGCCAGTCTTTGTTTTGTTCGATCAGGTGATGAACCGGCTGATCATCTGCTGCAATTGCTGCGACAGACGGTTCAGATTTTCGCTCGAACGTGCGATTTCCTGCATGGAGGCGAGCTGTTCCTCGGAGTTGGCAGCTGCACCCTGGGTGTGAACGGCCGCTTCCTGCGCCAGACGATTCATTTCATCCATGGACGAGGCGACCTGCTGGACACCTGCCGTCATCTGCTCAGTTGCCGCCGAGACCTCCTGAATCTGCTCGGCGACCGCCTGGGCTGCGCTAACGATGCGCTGAAACGCCATACCCGCTTCCCGAACCGCCACGCTGCCCGCCTCCGTCTCCGCTGTGCCCTGGTTCATCGCGGCAATCACCTGGCCGGTCTCAAGCTGAATATCGCCAATGAGGCGGGCGATCTCCTGCGCCGAATTCTCGGACTGCTCTGCCAGCTTGCGCACTTCGTCGGCCACGACGGCAAATCCCCTGCCTTGTTCGCCGGCCCGCGCCGCTTCGATCGCAGCGTTCAGGGCGAGCAGGTTGGTCTGCGACGCAATGCCGGTGATCACCTGAACGATTTCACCGATCGCTTCCGAACGAGCCCCCAGCAGTGTCACCATCTCGGCGGCGCGATTCACCGCCGCTTGGACAGCAGACATTTGTTCCACGGCCTTGACGATGTATTCGTTGCCCTGTTCCGCCTCTTGCGCCGCCCGCACCGAAGACTCGGAGACGGTGCCGGCGGTCGCGGCAATCCGCTGGATGGCCGTGCCCAACTCCTCCATGACCCGCACGCTCTCCGCAGTCCGCTGCGTCTGCACTTCGGAGCCGGTCGCGATTTCCTGGATGGCGGCGGCAGCTTGTTCGGCGGCCTTGGCCGTCTGCTCGGCACTGGACGTCAACTGCTCGGACGAAGCCGCCACCTGCTCGCCCGCCACCTTCACCTCGCCGATCAACGAGCGAAGCTGAATGACCAGCTTGTTGAAGGCCTGTCCCAGCGTGCCCACCTCGTCCTTGCCCTCAAAGTCGACCGGCTGCACGGTCAGATCACCCCCGGCCAACTCATCCAGTTTGGACGCTACTTTCTTCAGCGGATCGGCGATCATCCGGGCGATCACGTACCCGATGGACATCGCCAGCAGCAGAGCCGCTCCGATGGTGATGATCAGCGTCATCTCCGCCTCCCGCGATTCCTGCGTATTTTGACGGTGAATGTCTTCGGCCGTCTGCGAGTTGTAATCCGCCCACGACTTCAATTCCTGGTTGATGCCGTCCAGTGTCGCTTCCGTCGCGCGAAAATAATTGTACGCCTCATCCTGGTTGCCTTCTTCGATCAACTGGATAACCCGGGTGCGATCACCCTGGTACTTTTCGTTCAAGTCCTTCAACGTCTGGAGAAACGCTGTTTCCCGCTTGTCCAGATTGCTTTGTTCCAACTGCGTCAACAGCTGATTGGAATCCTTGATGCGCGTCTCGATCTGTTGTTTGATTTCGAGCTGTTTCGTAGGACTGGTCTCCAGGATCATCTTGTACACGCTGGCTTCGATCGCCCGGGTTTGGGCGCGCAAGTCATTGATGCTCTTGATCGGCAGCAGTTGATCCTGGTACATCGCTCCCATTCGCATTTCTGCCCGATTCAGGTGCCAGTACCCGGCCCCCCCGACGATCAGCAGAAACGTGACCATCAGCATGACCAGATTGAACAGCTTTGCCCGTGTGCTCAGATTGCGAAGCAGCTTCATATGTTTTTGCCATCCCCTTTTTTCCCTGGCAGAATCGCAGGAATGATGTCACAAATATAAATGCGCCAGAAGTCCTGACAAATCGGACGGACCTCTGAGAAAAATGTCGCTTGTTGTCTAATTCTACCAAAAAAGGGGTAGGCAAGTCGATACTTTCTGACTATTCCGGTATGTCAAACACGGTCAGCAGTGAAATGCGGCTGATCTGCTCGTGCGGCTTGTAACAGACATAATAGGTGAGCTCCCGGCTGATGCGGTAGCGGATCCCGGCAAAGCCCCGATCCAGCAGAAAGGCCCGGATCTCATCCCCGGTCCACTCCAGCCATTCCTCGTGACATTTCGCTGCTGACAAACGCGACAACTGCTCCGGCGTATGACGCCAGCGCAGGGCGTCCGCCCGCAGTTCGTTCTCCCCGTATCGCTCGTCCAGCTCCGCCAGTCCGTCCACCTCCACTTCCTGGGCGAGGATGGCAGCCTGATCCCAGGTGGTTTCCGCGTGACAGATCGCGTACTGTGCGGCGATCTTCGGGTTGCTGACCAGGTAGACGCCGGGGCCAAATACGGCTTTTGCACTGGCGCCGTTGACGAACCTGCGCCGTTCCTCCCGCTCGTAACGCTGGGCCGCCACTACGCGCAGCGCTTCCTTGTACTCCACCCCGCGATAAACAATCTGCTTCATGCCCGCCTCCCCTTATCTGAACAATCATGAGGACACCATCGGCAGATGAAAACACCCTGCCCGGCGCGTCCGACGCGATTCGTCCGGCGGCATCTGCACCTGGCCGGGCGCAGGCTGACAGAGAAGGGCAGGGCGAGCAGGCCTGGCTGTCAGAAGCCTGCAGCATCGCCCTGCCGTATGGTTGATCCGCGTTACGGAAGGAGTTTGACCATGTCCTCGTACGTCTCCGGTCTGCGGTCGCGATAAAACTGCCAGGTATTGCGCACTTCATGGATCAGGTGTTTATCCATCACGGCGATGACCACTTCGTCCTGGTCGCGGCTGCCGATGGCGACAATTTGCCCGCGTGGATCGACGAGGTAGGACTGTCCGTAAAACTCGCCCATATTCCACGGGGGTTCCACCCCCACCCTGTTGATCGCCGCCACGTAGTATCCGTTGGCGACGGCGTGGGCGGGCTGCTCCAGCTTCCAGAGGTACTCGGAAAGACCGGCCACCGTGGCCGACGGGTTGAAGACGATCTCCGCCCCGTTCAGGCCGAGCAGCCGCGCCCCTTCGGGAAAATGGCGGTCGTAGCAGATGTAGACGCCCACCTTGGCAAACGCCGTGTCAAACACCGGGTACCCCAGATTGCCCGGTTTGAAGTAGTACTTTTCCCAAAATCCGCAGCCGTTACCGCCCGCCGCCACGTGCGGTATGTGCTGCTTGCGGTACTTGCCGAGGTACGTCCCGTCCGCGTCAATTACCGCTGCCGTGTTGTAGTAGGTCCCGATGCCCACCTTTTCGTACACGGGCAGAATGATTACCGTCCCCAGTTCGCGTGCCAACGACTGAAAGAGCTGCGTCGTCGGGCCGTCGGGCACTTCTTCGGCCGCCTCATACCACTTGGTGTTTTGTTCGGCGCAAAAATACGGGCCGAAGAAGATTTCCTGCAGACAGATGATCTGGGCTCCCTTTTCCGCCGCTTCGCGGACCATCCGCACGTGTTTTTCGATTGCCTTTTCCTTGTGGACGTGCACCGGTTCGTCCCCGTGCACGTCGTTTTTCGCCTGGATCAGCCCAATCGTCACCTTGTTTCCCATGCTGTCTTCCTCCTTCCTGTTACGGCCGTTCAAACGCGGCGCGCTTGATGAATTGTCCCGCACCCGCCTGGCCGACAAACTGCTTGTCACGTACAACAAACGCTCCCCGCGACAGGACAGAGACGATCTCGCCGTATACCTCCATGCCTTCAAACGGGTTGTAATCGACGTTCATGTGGTGGGTCTTCGCGGAGATCGTCCGTTTGACACGCGGATCGAAGATGACGATGTCCGCGTCAGAACCCACGGCAATGGTGCCTTTTCTCGGGAACATCCCGAACAGTTTGGCCGCCTTTGTCGAGCAAACGTCGACGAACTGGTTCAGACTGATTCGCCCTTGACGGACGCCTTCGGAATAAAGGATGGTCAAGCGGTCCTCGATCAGCGGCCCGCCGTTGGGAATCTTCGTAAAGTCGTCCCGGCCCAGCTCTTTTTGGCCGATATAGTTGAATGAGCAGTGGTCCGATCCGACCGTCTGCAGGATGCCGTTTTTCAGCGCGTTCCACAGCACGTCCTGGTTCCACTTTTCGCGCAGCGGCGGCGACCAGACGTATTTGGCCCCTTCAAAACCAGGCTTTTCAAGGGCGGTGATGTCAAGCGCCAGATACTGCGGGCAGGTCTCGCCGAAGACGTTGAGTCCCCGTTCACGCGCTTCCGCGATTCGCTGCACGGCCGCCGCGCAGGAGACGTGGACGACGTACAGTTGGGCATCGGCCAAGGCGGTCAGTGCGATGGCCCGCCCGGTCGCTTCTCCTTCCGCTTCCGGCGGTCGGGTCAGGGCGTGGTAGATCGGCGCGGTATTTCCACCCTTCAGCGCTTTCTTGGTCAGGTAGTCCAGCACGTCCCCGTTCTCTGCGTGCACCTGCACCAGCGCCCCCAGTTCTCTTGCGCGCACGAGCGTTTTAAACAGCGTCTCGTCGTCCGCCTGAAACACGTTTTTATAGGCCATAAACACTTTCAGCGAGGTGATGCCCTCGGTTGTGACCACGCTCTCCAACTCTTCCAGCACCTGGTCGTTCGCCTCGGCGATCATCAGGTGAAACCCGTAGTCGATGACGGCCTTGCCGCGCGCTTTTTCGTGCCAGGTGGCGATGGCCGAGCGAAGCGTCTCCCCTTTTTTCGTCAGGCAAAAGTCGATGATGGTGGTCGTGCCCCCGAACGCCGCTGCTTTGGTGCCGGTAAAAAAGTCGTCTGCCGTTACAGTCCCGCCAAACGGCATGTCGAGATGCGTGTGCGGATCAATCCCTCCTGGCAGGACGTAACAGCCGGTGGCGTCAATCTCCTCTGCGCCGTTCGCTTCCAGTTCGCTGCCGATGGCCGTGACCCTCTCCCCTTCAATCAAGACGTCCGCCCGGTAGGTATCGGCGGCTGTCACCACGGTGCCACCGCGAATCACTTTTTTCATGCGCGCTTCCTCCCTTCCCCGCTCCATTGGCGTATGGGCACGGGCGCGTGCCCCCTGTCAGTACAAGCTATGCAAAAAGGCCTACCCGCATGACTTACTCGCAGCCTGTCCCGCAGTTTCCCTGGGCTGCCAACGCGGCCTGCCGCTGATTCCAGGAAAGCGGCGGCTGCCCCGTCGGCACCTCCACCATTTCGATCGTCCCCTCCACCGGACAGACGATCGAACAGAGGTTGCAGCCGACACAGTCCTCCTCCCTGACGACCAGTCTCTCCTTGCCGGACGCTTCATCCAAAACGATGTCGATGCATTGGTGCGACGTGTCTTCGCAGGCGATGTGGCACTTGTTGCAATGGATGCACGTCTCTTCGTTGATACGGGCGACCACCTTGTAGTTGAGATTGAGGTTGCCCCAGTCGGAGTAGGTGTGGACCGCTTTGCCGACGATGTCCATGACTGATTTGATGCCGCGCTGATCGAGGTAGTTGTTCAGCCCGTCGATCATGTCCTCGACGATGCGAAAACCGTGGTGCATCGCCGCTGTACACACTTGCACTCCCGTCGCTCCCATCAGCAAAAACTCGACGGCGTCACGCCAGGTGGAGATTCCGCCGATGCCGGAGATCGGGACGTTTACCTTCGGATCGCGGGCGCACTCCGCCACCATGTTGAGGGCGATCGGTTTTACGGCCGGGCCGCAGTATCCGCCGTGCGCGCCTTTGCCGTCCACGTGCGGGATCGGCAGCCAGCTGTCCAGATCGACACCCATCAAGCTGTTGATCGTGTTGATCAGGCTGATGGCATCCGCTCCGCCTTCCACTGCCGCCCGAGCGGTATAGCGGATGTCGGTGATATTGGGCGTCAGCTTGACGATGACGGGGGTCTGCGCCACTTCCTTTACCCATTCCACCTGCTGGATGATCAGATCGGGGTGCTGACCGACCGCCGAGCCCATGCCCCGCTCCGCCATTCCATGCGGACAGCCGAAATTCAGCTCCAGTCCGTCCACACCGACAGCCTCCACTTTTTTCACAATCTCATGCCAGGCTTCCCGCTTGTTTTCCACCATCAGCGAAGCGATCAGTGCGTGTTTGGGAAATTTCTTTTTCGTCTCTTCGATCTCTTTCAGATTCACCTCGAGCGGACGATCCGTAATCAGCTCGATGTTGTTGAAGCCGATCATCCGCTGCCCGCCGACGTGCAGGCCGGCAAACCGGGAACTGACGTTGATAATCGGCTCACCCAACGTCTTCCACACCGCTCCGCCCCAGCCCGCCTCAAACGCCCGCTGGACCTGGTAGCCGGAGTTGGTTGGCGGCGCCGATGCCAGCCAGAACGGATTGGGGGATGAAATGCCCGCCAGGTTGATGCTGAGATCTGCCATGGTACTTCGCCTCCTTTTCTCCCTGCATCACGCCGGCTGCGCCTGACCGCTCAGCGCGGCGTGGATGGCGTGCGCGGCCCGTTTGCCGTGATTGGCGGCATCGACCACCATTGCATCCGTCTTGCCGCCTCCGAAGATCACATCTCCGGCAGCGTATACACGCGGATTGGACGTGCGGTAGGTGCCTTCCTCCACCTGGACGATCCCGTTCCGATGCGCCAGCCCGAACGCTTCGATCAAAGGCACGTGACGCTGCTGGCCGATCGCCTTTACCACAAAGTCCGTCTGAATGACAAACTGGCTGCCGGGAACCGGCACGGGCCGCTTCCGTCCCTTTTCATCCGGCTCGCCCAACTCCATCCGTATCAACTCCAGCCCGGTCACCCGGCCGTTTTCGCCCAGAATGCGGGTGGGGGCCACCAGCCAGCGGAATTCCACGCCCTCCTGCTTGGCGAACTCGTATTCAAACTGGTAACAGGTCATCTCCCGCTCTGTCCGCCGGTAGAGTATCCGGACGTTCGCGGCACCCAGCCGCTTTGAACAGGTGGCCGCGTCAATCGCCGTGTTGCCCGCGCCGATGACGACCACCTTTTTGCCGATCATCGCGTCCGTAAGCGGCTTGGTTTTCGTCTCCTCCACCAGGGAGATGGCGTCCAGCACGCCGTCCAAATCCTCACCTTCGATGTGAAGCGGGGGGACCGCTCCCATCCCTACGGCGAGCAGGACCGAATCATACTGCTGCAGAAGTTCCTCGGGCTGTACGTCCTCGCCCACCCGGGTGTTGGTGACGAACGTCACGCCCATCGCCGCGACTTGTTCCGCCTCCCACAGCGGAATCTCCTGAGGGAGCCGAAACGAGACGATGCCGTACGTGTTGAGGCCGCCCGCTTTTTCCTTCGCCTCGTAGACGGTTACCTCATAACCCAGCCGCGCCAGCTCCCGCGCTGCCGACAGCCCTGCCGGCCCTGCACCGACAACGGCCACCCGTTTGCCGTTTTTCTCTCCGGCCTGAAACAGCACCGCTCCGTTTTTCATCGCCCAATCAGTGGCGTAACGCTGCAGGCGCCCGATCATGATGGGGTGAGACGCGTGATTCAACACACAGGCACCCTCGCACAGCACTTCGGTGGGACAGACGCGGGCACAGCTCGCGCCCACGGGATTGGCTTCCATGATCGTTCGGGCTGATCCGTACATATTGCCGGTCGCGATCTTTTTGATAAAGGAGGGAATGTCGATCGAGGTGGGACAGGCCTTGATACAGGGGGCGTCGTAGCAGTACAGGCAGCGGTTGGCTTCGTCGATTGCTTCTTTCGGCTTCAGCGCCGGGACCACTTCCCGGAATCGGTGTTCCAGTTCCGCTCGCGCAGCCGCTGGTTCACGATGGACGCTCATCTTCCAACAACCTCCTCACACGTTTTTTCCACCTGGCAGGTGCTTGCTATTAATCAATGTGGGAAATGACAGTTTTATGATCGTTTCATCGCGGTTTCCGGTAGCTTGCCACTGAAATCAATTCAACCCGGATGGCATGAATGGTTTCAGCGGTGAATACGCTGTTACCAAAACGTGGAAGGGATGAAGCGGGCATGAAGGATTACGACCTGCTGATCGCCCGGCTCCGCCGCCAAATCGCAGAGGCGACCGAACAACTTAAGCAGTTGGAAGCGGAGCGGGCCGCGTACGAAGAACAGCGCCGCCGCCGCAGCGCGTACCTGTCCTCGCGGGAAATCCTCGATCTGCTCGCCGCCCGGCACGGACGGATGGGCAGCATGGCGACGATCAAACGCTGGGCGGATGAAGGACACCTCGGCGCCGTCATCGACGAGCGGGAAGCCTTCCCCCTGCTCACCGGGAAACAGGGCAACAAGCGGTTTCTCTACCCACGCGAGGACGTGTTTCGCTTTTTGTATGAAAAGGGATTGTTGACGCCGGCGTACGATGTGCTGGACCGTGTCCGGATCACGCGGGGAACGCAGCAGGAATGGGCAGTGGTCATCTCGGCAGAGCTGGCGGTGGATCGTTTTCTATACACGGTGCAGGTGGAAAGCAGCGGCGAAGTGGTGAGCGGAATCCCGGAAGCGGACCTGCTCCCGCCGGAACATCCTGCTTCCCGCCTGCCTGTCTCGTAAGGAGGAACTATGGAACTGGCTGTCGTCACGCTGGCCAATACGCCGGAAAATCAGGAGCGCTCGCGGCAAATCCGCGATTTTCACAAAAAAAAGGGGCAGCCCCTCGCCATCCGGTTCAGCGAGGAACTGACCCATATCGTTTTGGAAGCGCCGTGCCTGTATTTGCCCGACCGGAAGCTGCTCGGCACCGATGCGGTAGTGGACGGCAGCGGCCGGCAGTGCTCCGGCCATTACGAGATTCACCCCCGCAGCAAAGGAAAGACCATCAATCTGCACCTGGATTCCGAACTGGCTGCGGAGCTGGAGCAAATCCGCGCCCGCGTCGGCAGCAAGACCCAGCATGACGTGATTCTCGACATGGTCATCCGCGGGATGAAGGCGTATCTGGCCGAGCAGGACAAAGGTCGCGGCGAACAAAACTAGATTACTTGTACTCTCCTTTCAGGTACTGGTAAAACGGCTGATCCACCCAGAACTGGTAGCTGGAGATCGTAACCGCCGGGTTGATTTTCTTCAGCCCGCCGATGACCTGTTGTGACTGTTCACTCAAGGTGAACGTCTGGGCGATGAATCGGCCGTCCTTCAGCACGTGGTTGGTGATCACCGGATACCCCTCCAGCTCTGTCAGCGAATAGTAGAGCGGCTGCCACCAGGAACCTTTCAACAGGCCGGTCACGTCTTCCTGGTTGCGTTTGGCGTATCGGAGAATGAGCGGCTCAAAGCGCTGCTTCTCCTCGACGCTGGCAAATTCAAAGCTCAGGTCGTACTCTTTGGCGTAGGCGATGTGGTTGCCGTTCTCTATCGGCACCACACGGTAATCCTCCGTCTGGACCGGTTCTCCCCACTCTTTCAGATAGACGAATGCGGACGTTTTCGGCTCCAGCTGCACCCTGGCCTGAATGCCCTCGCTGCGCAGGAGGCCGATCAGCTGGATGGCGTGAACGATGTCGCTGTGGCCGTAAGTGATGGTGCGCTCCGGAGCAAAATGGGGATCAAACCGCGTGTCTTTCAAGTTATAGCCGGTGATCAGGTTTTGCTTGAGCGCTTCGTCCACGACTTTTTGCAGGTCTTCGGCCCGGATGATCTGCGACTCATTCCAGGCTTGGACCAGCTTCCCTATGATGTCGTCATCGCTCAGATACCCGAGCGCGTTCTGGCTTTGACCGTGAAATTCGGCGACTTTGCCGAGGAGTTGATACGCCAGATCCGCCGTCGTGGCGGCATTCGCTGTTACGCCCGTCAGCGCGTCGGGGGCGACCAGTCCGCTGTCCAATGCGGCCGCCAATTCCTGTGCCGCCTGATGCGGGACGACGCCGTTCTTCGTATAGGTCCATCCCGCCTTTTTCCAGGCAGCAGCCACTTTTTCCTCGGTATAGGTGTAGGCCAGTTCCTTCAGTTCGGCCGCTTTCACGGCCGCGCTGAGCGCTTCCCAAACGGGCAGTTTGCCGGCATCAGCTGTGCCTTGCGGGAACAGCGACGGAATCGAAGGTGGTGCTTCCGTTAGACCGGAAGCCGTCCCCAAAATGCTGCCCAACGCAGCAGTAAACTGAGCGCGCGTGACTTCGCCAGACAGCTTGACGCCGTACTGTCGTTCGATGTAAGCAGCCCACTCGTTTGTAACGGTTTTGGCCGGTGTCGATTGGACGACAGCTGCGACAGGCGGGACGGCGGGTGTGGCCCATACGGCTGTGGGCATGCCGATCGCGGCGAGCAGGGCGGCTGATGCCGCCGCATGAATCAGGGGACGTGACTTGGACATGGCAAATCCTCCTTGTAACGTTATGAAATAACCTATTATTCCTGTTTGTTTACTTTGATTTATGATTGAGCATAACGTTACCATCCTGTCCGCGGCGTGTCAAGATTGTCTTCGTACGACCGGAATCCACAGCTCGTTTCTCTTCTCTTCGACTGGCAGATAGCATTCGATTGCGGGCAAATCAGCCAGATCATAGGCGGAGGCGGGAAGCCACTCCGTGTAGAGACGTTTCCAGATATCCTGCATACCGTCCGGGGAGCCGGGCACCTCAAACACGGCCCACGTCGCTGCCGGAACGTTCATTTTGACCATGCCGTCTGGCGGCAGTTGGTCAGACACAATCGCCATGATATAGTCAAATGCTTCGCTCCTGCCCCATTCTCCATTCGCACAGACCCCCAGGATTCCGCGCATCGGGTGGTTTGCCTTGCGCATCTCCCATAGTTTTTCAAAAATTCCTCGCTCACCTGCATCCTTCCAGATGCCGGGCACCGTGTGAAACGCCTGTTCCGTGTTGACGCGCTCTTTCCAGCCGACCAGGGAAAATCCGCCGACGTCCTCGATCCTGTAGCTCATTTCCACAGCGCCTTTGATTGAAAATTGAAAGGATATGCGCGGAAAGGCCTTCAGTCTTGTCCCGGCGCTGCGTGCAGCCGTCGGCGTCGTGCCGTGCAGGTTTTGAAACGCCCGGGCAAATGCCTCGGGCGAATCATAGCCGTACTTGAGGGCAAGATCCACGACTTTGATCCGGCTGTTTTGCAGTTCAAATGCCGCCAAGGTGAGACGCCGTCTCCTGATGTATTCCGACAGCGAAACTTCGGCCATGAAAGAAAACATGCGTTGAAAGTGGTACGCAGAGCAGCAGGCCACTTTGGCCGCTTCCGCGTAATCAATCTCGTCGGCAAGATGATCTTCGATGTAACGAATCGCCTCATTCATTCGTTTGACCCAATCCATTCTCACGCCATCCTTTTGGTATGTATGTTAACCCAATCGCACACGCAACGCCGTGCATTTTGTGCACAAGATTGCAAGGTCATCCCGCATCACTTCCACTTCGCCGCTGTTTTTCCTGCAAAAAAACGGCACCGTTTTCCCAGGGGGCCGGGCTGGAAAGGACGCGCTGCCCGCGGGAAACAGTGCCGTATCGCTTTTATCGAGAATTTTGTGCCTGTACTAGGCCAATTCCTCAAACGCTTCCCGCAGGACGCGGGCGATGAAATCAAGGTCGTCGCTGGTCGTGGAGAACGGCGGGGAGAGCGTCAGGATGTTGTTGAAGCCGGGAACCGTGTCCCCGTTGCGGCCGATGATCAGGCCGCGCTGCTTACAGGCGGCGATCACCCTGGTCAGCTTGTCGGGGGCGGCCGGTTCCTTGGTGGCGCGGTCTTCCACCATTTCGATGCCCATCAGGAAGCCGAAGCTGCGGATATCGCCCACATGCGGATGATTCTCCAGGAACGAGAGCTTTTCCCGCAGTTCCGCGCCCAGCCGTTCCGCCTTTTCGATCAGCTTTTCTTCTTCCATGATCTCCAGGTTTTTCAGCGCCAGCGCACAGGCCGCCGGATTGCCGCCGAAGGTGTTGACGTGGCGGAAGTGCAGGTTTACCCCCTGCTCGTTGAACTTGTCGGCGATGTCCGCCCGCACCGCCGTCGCCGACAGCGGCAGATAGGCGCTGGTGATCCCTTTGGCCATCGTCACGATGTCCGGCTTGACGCCGAAGTTCTGGTGGCCGAATTTCCGTCCGGAACGGCCAAAGCCGCAAATCACTTCGTCCACGATCAGCAGGACACCGTATTTGTCGCAGATTTCCCGCACTTTCGGCAGGTATTCCGGCGGAGGAACGATCACGCCGCCGCCGGTGATCACCGGCTCCATGATGACGCCGGCCACGGTCTCCGCCCCTTCCCAGTTGATCACCTCGTCATAGACCTGCGCGCACTCCAGGCTGCAGCTGCCGTACGATTTGCCGAACGGACAGCGGTAGCAGTACGGCGGCGAGACGTGCAGAAAGCCTGGCGCCAGCGGCTCGTATTTATGCTTGCGGATCGACTGGCCGGTCGCCGCCAACGCTCCCATCGTATTGCCGTGATAGGCGCGATGGCGGGATATGAACTTGTACCGGCCGGGCTGGCCGTTTTGGTGGTGGTACTGTCGGGCGATTTTGAACGCCACTTCGTTCGCTTCCGATCCGCTGTTGGAAAAGAAGACGCGGTACTCGCCGCCCAGCCATTCGCTCACTTTTTCCGAGAGCTTGATCGCCGGCACGTGGCTTTGCGTCAGCGGGAAATAGGCGAGCGATTTCAACTGCTCGTAGGCCGCCTGCGCCAGTTCCTCCCGACCGTACCCGATGTTGACGCACCACAGGCCGGACATCCCGTCCAGATACCGGTTGCCGTCGATATCGGTCACCCAGGAACCGCTCGCTCCGGTGACGATCATCGGGTTGGGGTTGTACGGGGACATGTGGTGCCACATGTGGGCCCGGTCCTTTGCCAACAGCTCTTCCTTGTCAAGGATTTGCGTCCGCTGCTCTTGAGTCATCTGCCGTTCCTCCTTTCGTTATTTCACAAACACTTTCTGCGATCCGATGGCGGTATCGCCGTCGTCAAACCAGCGGGACGTCACCGTCTTTTTCTTGGTGAAAAACTCGACGCCGTCCTTGCCGTTGGCGTGCAGGTCGCCGTAGAACGAATGCTTCCAGCCGGAGAAGGCAAAGAAGCCCATCGGCGCCGGAACGCCCACGTTGACACCGACCATGCCGGCCTCGACGCGCTGGACGAACTCCCGCCCCCATTTGCCGTTGTTGGTGTAAATGGTGGCACCGTTGCCGAAACGCGACTTGCTGATGACCGCCAGCCCCTCTTCAAAATCGCGGACCCGCAGCACGCTTAACACCGGCGCAAAAATCTCGTCGCGGACGATGACCATTTCCGCATCCGCGTGGTCGAAGATGGTCGGACCGAGGAAAAAGCCCTCCCGTTTGGCCTTGGCGTCTTCCCGGCCGTCCCGGACCAGACGGGCACCGGCAGCGATCCCTTTCTCGATGTAGCCGTGCACTTTTTCCAGATGAGCCGGCCGGATGACTGGCCCCAGATCGACGCCCGGCTCCAGTCCGTTGCCCATCTTCAGCGCGTCGGACTCTTCGACCAGGTATTGAATCAGCTCGTCGGCGATCTCCTCCACCGCGACGACGACACTGGCCGCCATACAGCGCTCCCCTGCACAGCCAAATGCTGAGCTGACAATCGTTTTGGCGGCGCGGCGCAGGTCGGTGTCAGGCATGACGAGATGATGGTTTTTCGCGCCGGCCAGCGCCTGCACCCGTTTGCCGTGAGCAGAAGCCGTTTTGTAGACGTACTCCGCGACGGGCTGGGAACCGACGAACGAAATGGCTTTCACATCCGGATGCTCCAGCAGGCCGTTGACGACGTCGTGAGCGCCGTTGACCACGTTGAACACCCCGTCCGGCAGGCCCGCTTCCTTCAGCAGTTCGGCAATCCGGATGCAGGAGAGCGGCGTGCGCTCGGACGGTTTCAGCACAAAGGTGTTGCCCGCCGTAATGGCAATCGGGTACATCCACATCGGCACCATCAGCGGGAAGTTGAACGGCGTGATGCCGGCCACGACGCCCAGCGGAAAGCGGATTACCTGGCAGTCGATGCCCTTGGCAATGTTGGGCAGCGACTCGCTCATCAACAGCGTCGGCATCCCGGCGGCAAACTCCACCATCTCAATCCCGCGCAGCAGTTCGGCGTGCGCCTCGGGCAGGTTCTTTCCGTTTTCCAGCGTGATCATCCGCGCCAGTTCGTCCTGGTTTTCCCACAGCAAATGCTGGAAGCGAAACATGATGCGCGCCCGCTCCACCACCGGGGTCTCGCTCCAGGCGGGAAACGCCGCCTTGGCTGCCTGGACAGCCTTGTCCACGTCGTCTTTGGTCGACAGCGGGACGCGCGACAAAAGCTCGCCTGTCGCCGGATTGGGGATGTCCTCGTAACGGTCGGACTGGGACTGCACCCACTCGCCGGCGATGTAGTTCTTCAGCATGGGCCCTACGGTCGTCGTACTCATTGCTTCAACTCCTTACCATTTGTTTGATAGTTCCATCTTATCTGAATTTTTCACACGACATCACTAGACAAACTGCAAGTAGTTGGGTAGTATTCATCATACATACTGTCAAGAGGAGGAAAAGCATGAACAGCGACTGGCGTCTTACCGTGGCCGATGTCATCAGACGGCCGCTGTTTTGCGATGCGGAGGTGGTGGCCGGCAGCCGCGGGTTGTCCCGTCCCATCCGCTGGGTCCACGTGCTGGAATCGGCCGACACCTGTCAATTCCTCAACGGCGGCGAACTGATCCTGTCCACCGGCCTAGGATTCGGCGAGGCCAAAGAGAAACGGCTGGCCTATCTGTCCGAGCTGATTCGCCGCAAAGCGGTCGGCCTCTGTATCGAGCTGGGCGCCTATATCCCGCACGTGCCGGATGACATGCTGGAACTGGCCGATCATCACGATTTTCCCCTGATCGTGTTCCACCAACCTGTCCGCTTCGTCGACATCACGCTCGATCTCCATGAACATCTGATCAACCGGCAGATGCAGGCGCTGCGCAATCTGGAGTCCTACTCGCGCGGCCTGCAGCGTTTGAGCCTGCAGACGCAGGGCATCTCCAGGCTGCTGCAGCATTTCCAGGCGGCCGTGGGAACACAGGTGTTTTTGTACACACCGGAAGCGCCTCCGCAATTTGTGCCGCCGCTTCCGCAGACCGTTCAGAGCGAACTTGCGTCCATGATGCGCTCCGCCTTTCCCGCTGTTCCCTCGGCGGAGGGGGGAAATGGCGTCCTCGCCCTGTCCGACAAAAAGCGCATCGTCTACCAGCCGGTGACCGCGATGGGCCATCTGCTTGCGTACCTCGGCGTGATTCTGTACGAACGGGAAGCGGACGAGTACCTGCTGCTCACGCTGGATTACACAGTCAGCGCTCTGGCCCAGGTCCTGATGCGCCGAATGTTTGCCGAAGAGCAGGCGCTCGCGACGGAAAACCGGCTGTTTGACGACCTGATCATCAACCGTTCGCTGACGGAAGAGCAGATTCGCGCGCTGCTCGGGCTGGCAGGGACAGGAAAGGCGCCCGTCTACCATATCCTGTTGATGTCCCTGCGGCGTGACGGCGACGAGCACGCCGCTCCCCTGCCGCCGCACGAACTGACAGGTGTATTCCGTTCGCTCCTCTCGCGGCTGGGCTTTCGCCCGTTTATCCGCTGCAAGGGCAGCCGCTTTTACCTGCTCGTGATCGGCCCGTACAAAGCTGCAGACGCCCGCCGCTCTCTGGACAAGGCAATGGCCGAGATGAAACGCATCTGCCGGCAGGTGATGGGAGCGGACACGGACGTGCTGTTTGGCGTCAGCCGTCCAGGCACTCGGCTGGGGGAGGCCGGCAGGCACCTGACAGAGGCGGAACAGGCGCTCGCCTTTCAGCACGATTCTCCAAGCCCCTATTTTGCCGATCTTGGCCTGTTTCGCCTGCTCTTTCACGTTCCGCATGAATCGGTGTTGAAGCCGTTCATCAACGATTACCTGGGGGCGCTGATCGACTACGACGAAAAACACGGCACACAGCTCGTCCACACACTGCGTGTCTACCTTGATTCCAACCTCTCCAAGCAGGAGACGGCCACGAAACTCTACATTCACCGCCAAACCTTGTATCACCGTCTGGAAAAGATTGAAGAGATCCTTCCGCCTGACTATGCCCATCCGCACCACCGGCTTTGTCTCGAAATTGCCCTGCGTGCCTATGAATGGCTGAACCACAGACCGGCCGCTGCCCCCTTCCGTCCGGACGAACAAACGGCGCGACCGTCACGCTGACGTGACGGGACGCGCCGTTCAATTGGGGTTGTCTGTGTGTCTGCCTCAACGGCGGGATCTGGCCGGATAGGTAATTTGCATGTCATACCAAGCCATCCTGCCTTTTTCCAGTTGAATGACGATTCGGTACGGTCCGGGTTCGGCCAAATCCACCGTCAGCGTTTCGGGATTGTCTTCGCTGTCGGTGGAGCCGATCAGATTTCTGTCACCATCGTAGACGTACAGATTGACATCGGCATCGCCGATCCATTCCGCAGTCACGGTCATTTCACCCGCCTGCTTGGCCCGGATCCAATACGTGTGATACCTGTTATTACGCGAATTTTCGATAAGTCGCCCCGTTTTGACTTCTGTTATCCAATCGTCGGACAGCAGCTTGCCGTTGGCTGCCAGAGCGTACGGCTGAGGCCCCTTGGGGATGTTGTAGCCCTCTACCGTCACCGTGTAGATGCCTTCCTCGGGATGCTTGATCCAGACCTGCTCCACGTTGTTGAGGTTGTCCACTTCATCGTCGTAGGGATAGCGGAAAAAGTCGTTGCCGTTCAAGGTCTCGCCGCTTGGCGTTACTACTCGCAGGTTCAGATCGTTGACCAGCGTGCGCGTGGCTGCCAGGGAAGCCGGGTAATCTGTCCAGGCCAGGGTGATGGCCAGCGGTTGGGAATCGTCCGTCACCTTGAGACGGTAGGTGGCTTCATCCCCTGTTTTCATCCCCTTTTTCTCATCCACAAAGCTCGTCTCGATCGCACGCTGCAGGTTGGCTCGTCCAAAACCCTGCAAGCGCATGTCTTCGTCCAAATCGTCGGCGCCGCTGATAAGCATTGCCTTGATCAACGCCCCGCTTGGATTGTCCACGCCGTTTTCCTGCAGGTACTGACGGACTTGGGCCACACCGCCGGCCAACACTGGCGTCGCCATGCTTGTCCCGCTGAGATAGGCGTAGAACTCATCAAAATGTCCGTGATAATTCTCGTCGGGTGCCAAAGAGGAACGCGTGGACAGGATGTAGCTTCCCGGCGCGACCAGATCGGGCTTGAGGCGGCCGTCCGCCGTCGTCCCCCGGCTGCTGAATTCGGCTACCTCGTCCGGGTCGTCCGCTTCGTAATCATCCAGCTCCGGCCGGTCGTTCTCGGTAGCGCCCACGGCGATCACGTTTTTGGCTGTCGCCGGCGTGCCGATGGTCTCGTATCCGTATACGCCCGAATTGCCAGCCGCCACCAACGCCGTCATGTCCGGATGTTCCCAGAGGAACTGGTCGAACAAAAACGAGTCCAGGCCGTATTCGCCATAGTCATCGACGCCCCAGGAATCGGAGTGGATGCGCGCGCCTTCCGCGTAAGCCTCCTCCAGAATGTCATGGACATCTCCTGCCAGATATCCGTCTTCGTCCAGCATGGAATGAAAGACGAGCTTCGCATCGGGAGCCATGCCTTTGTACTGGCCGTCTGACGCTTTGCCGGTGCCCACGATCGAGCCCGCCACGTGAGTGCCGTGGCCGTCAGGATCGCTGGCATCCCCTTGGCGCCCGATGGCATAGAGTTCTTTCACCTGGCCTTCAAAATCCGGGTGGATCTGATCGGGATCGCCGGTGTCCAGGCCGCTGTCCGCTACGCCGACAATCTGCCCTTCGCCGGTGTAGCCGGTGGAGGCCAGGTAGTCGGAATGGATGATTGCCGCCGCCCGGTCATTGCGAAGTTTTCGCTCCAAAACGGGAACGACGGCGATGACCTCGTCGGATTGGATTACCTCTTCCAGACTGCGGCCGCTCAGCCGCGCCATCGAGATGTGGGGAGCTTCCTCCAGGCTTTTCACTTGTCTGGCTTCCCCGTCTTTCACGATCCGCTTCAAGGTGCGCTCCATGTCGACACGGTGGTCAAACCCGATGACCGCTACCTCCACATCCGCCCGCTTGCCGAGGGTGGAGCGCAGCGACGGCGACACCTTGGAAACGGGATGAAACGGGAGGACGTCCCTGACGAACGGCAGCTTTTTCAGCGCCCGCCGCGCTTTTTCCTCGTCCACCCGGGCAATGAACGCGTAATCGGGTATGTAATCCCCCAGGGTTACGCCCAGGTCTTCCACCTGCTCCTTCCACTCTTCCACCACCGGACCGTCAAACTGAATGACGATCAGATCCGTGCTTCCCTTCTGCGACGTTTGGGAAGCGAGTGAAAGTTCCTCCTTCGCCTCGATCGCCAGTCTGCCCTTGCGCCCCTCTTCCCGCTTGGCGCTGACAGGCAGTTGACCGACCATCAAGGATACGACCAGTGTCATGGATAGTGCCGCATGCCATTTGAACCGCAAAGAATCAACACCCTCTTCCCATTGTTGTATAATGTTTCCATTATACGGCAAAATTCGACGATGGGAAAGAGTCTGAATATTTCCTTTAGACAAAAAAGGATCGAGGAACAGTCCCCGATCCAGGATGAAGAACTTCCCTGCACCGACTCGTCACCCTCCGTGGACAGACGTTCCTGACGCCGGTGCGCCATTTGGAAACAACGGCTGAAAATCAACCCATTCCAAACGGCTCAACTGCTCAATGTCCGGGCTGTCGTCGCCCGCCTGCGTCAGCCGGAGCGCCTGGTATTGCAAGGCTTCCTGCAGCAGGTTGTGCACCATCCGACCGTTGCCAGTGAGCGTCCCCGCTTGAGCCGCTTGTTCCAACTGCTGCCGAATGCGCTCCTCCACATCGCCGCCGAGCCGGTATCCCGCCTGCGTGACCGCCTGCAGCAGCATGCGGGTGAGCTCGTCTGTCGTGTAATCGGGGAAGTGGAGGTATTTTTTGAAGCGAGACAACAGGCCCGGATTGCTCGCCAGCAAACGCTGCATCTCCGACGGATAGCCGGCCAGCACGACCACCAGGTTTTCGCCATGACGGGACATTTCCTCCACCAGCGTGTGAATCGCTTCCCGACCGTAGTCCCGTTCGCCGCCCTCCAGCAGTGCGTACGCCTCGTCGATAAACAGGACGCCGCCCAGCGCTTCGCGGATTTTGCGCCGGGTCAGCGCCGCCGTCTGCCCGACGTATCCGGCTACCAGATCGGCCCGGCTGGCCGTGACCAGATGGCCCCGTTTCAGATAGCCGATTTCCTGCAGCATCTCCGCATACAGGCGGGCGACCGTCGTTTTCCCCGTGCCCGGACTGCCGGTGAATACGGCGTGCAGCTCAACGGGAACGGTCGGCAGTCCGCAGGCGGCCCGCTTCCGCTGCACCGAGGCAAACGCGGCGATTTTGTTCAGTTCCGCCTTTACTTCATCCAGGCCAATCAAGGACGCCAGCTTTTCTCTCGCCGGCTGGACATCCGGCAGCGCGTCCAGACCGCCAACGTCTTTGGGGTAGAGAATGGTGAAGTCGTCCCACTTCAGTTCATCCGGTTCGTCGAGACGCCGCCCCTTTGCAAAAATCGCTTCCATCACGAGATTGGCCACCGTTCGGGCATTGCCGAAGGTGTGGTCCACACGCGCCTGTTCGATTCGCTGCCGCAAAGCCCGCCGCGCTTCCGGCGTGAAGGAAAAATCGTTTCGGCTGGCCACCTGCTCGGCAATCGCCACCAGTTCGTCGGTCGTATAGTCGGGCAATAGGAAGTGGCCCGTCTCTGGAAAACGACTGCGCAGCCCCGGATTGGCGTACAAAAACTGCCGCATCTCCTCCGGATAACCGGCCAGCATCACCACAAACCGGCCGGCGTATTCGCCGCCGGTCATCGCGGCCACCAGCGTGTCGATTGCAGCCTGGCCGTAATCGCTGCCCGAGCTGTCAGCCCGCTTCAGGCTGTAGGCCTCGTCAATAAACAGCACGCCCCCGACCGCCCGTTTGACCGCCTCCATCACCCGCTGTTCCGTCTGTCCCACATACGCCCCGACCAGATGGGAGCGGTCCACTTCCACCACGTCGCCGCGCTCCAGAAGTCCCAGCTCGTGATACAGACGGCCGATCAGACGGGCCAGCGTGGTCTTCCCCGTCCCCGGATTGCCCATCAGCACCAGATGGAGGGGCAGCTGATCGGTCAGGTGCCAACCTTTTTCCTCACGGAGCTGCCGATACCGCAGGAAGCGGGCCAGCTTACGCACGCGCTCCTTGATCTCGTCCAGCCCGATCAGCCCTTCCAGTTCCTCCAGGGCTGACTGCCCGCGCCCGCCTCCAGGCATCTCTGCATCGTCCGATTCCCCGTCAATGGACAGCAGCCGTTCATGTTCTTCCTGCTGTGCGGTCAAGCGTTTGACGCTCTCCTGCAAGGCAGCCAGCATTTCCGCCGAATAAAACATGCCCTGCAGCGAGGCCGCATAGGCCTGGGTCCTCTCCAGCATATCGCCGAGCAGGCGCTCCCGCTCCGCGTACAACCGCTCCACGCCGGCTGCCGCGTGCACCGCTGTTTCGTCCCCGGCCGCTTCGGCCGCTTCGCGCGCGGCGGCAGCCAGAGCCTGCCATGACGGAAGGGCTTGCAACTCGGCCTCGGCGGCTTGTTTCAGCTGCTCTGCGTTCCGCCTGCGGGTAGCGGCGTTATCCGTTTCGCGGATCAGCGGATAGCTGCCGTCGAGGCGGTGTTCCTTCAGACGGGTCAGGTACAGGCGCACCCGCAGTTCGGCGGACGGCCGGTAGGCAGGGTCCAGCCGGACGGCACGGGACAGCCATTCCTCGGCCAACCCGTAGCCTCCCCGCTTTTCCATGCGGAGAGCAGCCAGCCAGGTGAGCACCACCGCTTCCGCCTGATCCAGCCGTTTGTCCTCGTCCGTTCCGCGCCGCTCCTCGATCAAGCGGAGGAGCGGGATTAGCTCCCCTTCCGACAGCTGTCGTATGTCAGGTGGGTGCTCCCGCCACCTCCACACAACTTCCAACCGGTCCGCTGCTCGCTGCTGCATCGTGCCCCTCTCCTTTTCTGGTTTTTCGTGTGTACTCCAGTTGTACCATACTTCAATTTTGGTGAAAAAGGCAATGATCGAAAACACACTCCTGGCACACGGCAAAAAAGCAACCTCCCGTCATTAGGAGGTTGCTCAGGCCCGATCACCCATGCGCCACGAACTTTGTCTGCATGCTGAACAACCTCCCGTCATAGGAGGTTGCTCGTTTCTGTTGTGTTGTTCCCTACACTACAGCTTTACGTTGCCAATGTCCACGTCGGCCTTGAAGCGGGCCTGGGCTGCTGCAAATACGTCCTGTTCCGACTCGGCGGCGACCTTGAACATGGTAATCAGTTTGTCGCCGCTGTGCACCTGCACGTTGTACTGCGAATCACCGTCGTACGTAGCGGAAAACGTGTATGCGCTGCCGTTCACGTTGATGGTTCGTTCCATATCGTTCGGACACACCTCCCGCCATAGTGTGTCCGCCTGCGGCCCGCTTCATCCCCGGGGCAGTGCGCTTCGACTGCTCAAGACGCGGCTGCTGCCTGCCTGGGCACAGCGAAACACAGTGAAACTGGCAGTGCGTCCCGCAGGCTGCATGCGGTCAGGGAGTAAGCAGTCGCGGACAGGACATTCATATCCGACAGGACCCTATACCGGCGAAAACGCCTGGTAGTCAGTCGGCTGGCGTATGATGGTACCATCCGGAAGCTCGACCAGCAGCAGATCAGTCTCCTCTTGGCTGCCCTCCTGCCAGTCAAAGACAAACACTTGTTTGTCCATCGGCTTGTTTTCGTCCAGAACGGCCAGGATTGCGCGCAGCGTGTCGGCCGTAATCGGCACCGGAATGCTTGTCCCCTGCCGGTCAGGGATGGAGAGCAGCTTCGGCGCCTCTTCAAAATACTGGACGGTATCCAGCAGCAGCGACACCTGCTGAGCGTTCAGTTCAGAAGCAAATCGTTCAAACGGCTTGGCCATGTGCATCATTCCTTTTCATCCGCAGAATTGTCGAACAAGCTGAATTGGGTTACCGCATTACCATCCCGGGGTGTTTTGTCCGGTTCCGCTTCGGCCGACCCTTTCGGGGGCTCCGCCGCTTTTTCCGCTTCGTCCGGCAAAACGGCTTCATAGGCGACGGCTTCCACGCCGCCGTCCACCACGCTGCGAGCCGCCCCCCCTTGTTCCGTCACAGCCACCTGTTCGGTCGGCACCAGTACCCACTCGTTTCTGTCCGTCAAAGCGTAGAGCGTGTCTTCCACAGTCACCGCCACCACCCGATGCGGATTGGTTTTCCGCTTGCGAATCACCTGGACCCCTTTGCCTGCCCGGCCCTGCAGCGGGATGGCGGAGATCAAGGTGCGTTTCACTTGTCCTTCGGCCGTCAGCAGATTGAACGACCGCGCATCTTCCGCCTCCGTCGGCAGCAGGGCGACTACCTCGTCACCAGCCGCAAGCGAAATCGCCTTGACGCCGCTGGACGCCCGGCCGGTCGCACTCACCTCGCTGCGCGGGAAGCGGATGCCCATGCCGTCTTTGGTCACCGCGAGGAAGGCACCCTCTTCACCTGCCACAAACGCCGTGACAAACTCGTCTCCCTCTGCTTTCAGCTTGGCCGCCACCAGCGCGCCGGAACGATTTGTCTCGTACTCGGTCAGCGCCGTCCGCTTGATCAAGCCGGAGCGGCTGACGTGATAGACGTAGAGCGGCTGCTTGAAATCGTCCACGATCGCAAACCCGACGATGTGCTGCTGCTTGTCCAGCGGGATGACGTTGACCAGCGCGGTCCCGATCTCTTTCCACTTGTCGTCGGGAATGGAGTTGACCAGCGTGGCAAAATACTTGCCGTCCTGGGTGAAGAACAAGGCCGTGTGGGAGGTGTTGGCCTCCGCAAAATAGCGGACCTTGTCCCCTTCCTTGACGCCGCAGGTCTCGATTGTCCCGCCCATCGACTTGAACGAGCGCGGGCTGGTGCGCTTGATGTAGCCTTCGTTGGTCAAGGTCACGACGCAGTCTTCCGCGTTGATCTGCATCGCGATATCCACCTTGACCTCCTCGATCTCTCCCTGGATCTCGGTCAGACGCGGCTCCGCGTACTTTTTCTTGATTTCGTTCAGCTCGGCGGTAATAACCTGGATCAGCTTTTTCTCGCTGCCAAGAATCGCCTTCAATACCTCGATCTCTTTGGACAGCGTTGCCAGCTCCTTCTCCAGCTTGACGATATCCAACCGGGTGAGCGACGCCAACTGGATGGACAGGATCGCCTCCGCCTGTGCCTCCGTGAACCCGTACTGCTCCATGATGTTTTTTCTGGCGTCGGCCCGGTCTTCGGAGTTCATGATCGTCTCCACGATCTGCCGCAGGATCGACTTGGCCCGGATCAGCCCCTGTACGACGTGCTCCCGTCTTTGCTTTTTGTCCAGGTCGTACTGGGTACGGCGCGTCACCACGTCTTTCTGGTGGTCGATGTAGGCGGCCAAAAGCTCCTTCAGCCCCATCTGCCGGATCGTTCCCTCGTGGATGACGTTCATGTTGTAGTTGTAATAGATCTGCAGGTCGGTGTTTTTGTACAAATAGTTGAGGATCGCATTTTCGTCCGCGTCTTTTCGGATGTCGATGACAATCCGCACCTTCTTTTGCTCCGCCTCTTTACGGCCGGTCTCGTCGCGGACAGCCAGCGCCCCCTCGATCTTGCGCTCCATCACCAGTTCGTCAATCTGGGCGACCAGCTTCGATTTGATCACGTCATACGGAATCTCCGAGATGACGATCTTTTTCACCTTGGTGCCTTTGGGCTCCTCCACGTGGCTGCGGCCGCGGATGACAAACTGTCCGCGCCCGGTCTCAAACGCCTTGCGAATGCCGGATGTGCCCTGGACGATGCCGCCGGTGGGAAAATCGGGCCCTTTGATATGCTGCATCAGCTCGTCCAGCGTGATGTCCGGCTTTTTCATCTGGGCGATCGCCGCGTCGATCACTTCCCCCAGGTTGTGCGTCGGAATCTCCGTCGCAAACCCGACCGCAATCCCCGACGCTCCGTTGACGAGCAGGTTGGGAAAACGGGACGGCAGCACGGCCGGCTGCTGTGCCGAGTTGTCGTAGTTGGGGATAAAGGTGACCGTGTCTTTTTCGATGTCGCGCAGCATTTCGTTGGCCAGCGCGGACAGGCGGGACTCGGTGTAACGCATCGCTGCCGGCGGGTCGGCGTCCAGGCTCCCGAAGTTGCCATGACCCTGAATCAACACCTGACGCATTTTCCACCACTGCGCCATCCGTACCATCGTCTCGTAAATGGCGCTGTCCCCGTGCGGATGGTAGGTCCCCATCACATACCCGACCGTCTTGGCCGATTTGCGGTACGGCTTGTCATGCGTATTGCCCTCCTGGTACATCGCGTACAGGATGCGGCGCTGCACCGGTTTGAGGCCGTCGCGGGCATCGGGAATGGCGCGGGACAAGATGACCAGGTTGGCGTAGTCGCTGAAACGCTTCCCCATGATTTCCGCGAAACTCTGTTCGATGATCTGATTGGACAGCATGCTTATTCATCCTCTCCCACTTCAAAGGTGACGTGGTTCTCGATCCACTCGCGCCGGGGCGGCACCTTGTCGCCCATCAGGACAGTGACCAGTTTTTCGCAATGGGCGAGGTCTTCCAACTGCACCTTGATCAGCTTGCGCGTCTCCGGATTCATCGTCGTCTCCCAGAGCTGGTCGGCGTTCATCTCGCCCAAGCCCTTGTAGCGCTGCACTTCCGCACCGCGCCCCAGCCGCTTGAGAGCCTGCTCCAGCTCGTAGTCGTTCCAACAGTAGACCACGTCCGCCGGCTTGCCGCGGTTTTCCTTTCGCACCTGATACAGCGGCGGCTGGGCGATGTACAGCTTGCCTGCGGCGATCAGCGGCTGCATGTAGCGGAAGAAAAACGTCAGCAGCAGCGTCTGGATGTGCGACCCGTCCACGTCGGCGTCGGACATGATGATGATTTTGTCAAACGCGCAGTTTTCGATGGAAAAGTCTTCTCCGATATCGGTCTCCAGCACCTCCAGAATGGTGCGGAACTCCTCGTTGGCGAGGATGTCGGACAGCTTTGCCTTTTCGGTGTTGAGCGGTTTACCCTTCAGGCCAAAAATCGCCTGAAACTCGGAGTTGCGCGCCTGCTTGGCCGAACCGCCGGCCGAATCCCCCTCGACGAGGAACAGCTCATTGCGCTTGGGGTCCTTGTACTGCGGCGGCGCGAATTTGTCGGAGATGGATTTCCGCTTCTTGGCGTTTTTGCCCTTCTTGTCGCCGCGCAGCGCTTCCCGCTGTTTGCGCAGTTCCTCACGAATTTCCGCGGAACGAATCGCCTTTTCGATCAACAACTTGCCGATCTCCGGGTTTTCCTCGAGGAAAAATCCGAGTTTTTCCGAGACGATCTGCTCCACAATGGTCCGCGCCTCTTCGTTGCCCAGCTTGTCCTTGGTTTGAGACTCAAACTGGACATCGGCCATCTGCAGGGACAGCACCCCGAGGAAGCCTTCGCGCAGGTCGTTGCCCGACAGGTTGGGGTCCTTCTCCTTGAGGAAGCCTTTTTTACGGGCAAATTCGTTGAACACCCGCGTGGTTCCGTTGCGGAAGCCGGTTACGTGCGTGCCGCCGTCCGTCGTCGGAATGGAGTTGACGTACGAGACGAGCGTTTCCGTGTAGCCGTCGTTGTACTGAAACGCCAGCTCGACGTAAACGTTTTCCTTTTCCCCCTCGAAATAGACCACCGGGTGGAGCGTTTGTTTGCCTTCGTTGAGGTACTCCACGTAGGATTTAAGCCCGTCCTCGAAGTAAAACTCCTCCCGTTTGACCTCGGGTCCGCGCTCGTCAATCAGCACCAGGCGCAGCTTTTTCAGCAAAAACGCCGTCTCGCGCAAACGGTCGCGGATCGTCTCGTAATCAAACCGGGCGCTGCCAAACACCGCGTCGTCCGGCAGAAAGCGCACGGTCACACCGGTTCGCCTGGTGGTGCCGACCACTTCCAGGCCGGTCACGGGCTTGCCCACGTGTTCGTTGCCTTGTTCGTCCACCACGTAGGCATACCGCTGTTTGTGAATCTTGCCGTCGCGGTGGATCTCCACCTCCAGCCATTTGGAGAGGGCGACTACCACGCTGGAACCGACCCCGTGCAGTCCCCCGCTCTTTTTGTATCCGCCGCCGCCAAACTTGCCGCCGGCATGCAGCGTGGTAAAAATCACTTCCGGCACCGGGCGGCCCGTCTTGTGCATGCCGGTGGGGATACCCCGCCCGTGGTCCTCCACGCTGACGCTGCCGTCCTTGTGCAGGGTGACGATGATCGTATCGTTAAAACCGGCCAGCGTTTCGTCCTTGGCGTTGTCCACAATCTCCCACAGGAGATGGTGCAGACCGCGGCTGCCGGTGGAACCTATGTACATGCCCGGCCGCTTGCGCACAGCAATCAGGCCTTCCAGCACCTGAATGTCTTCTTCGGTATACGTAAGTGTATCTGTTTCCTTCAATCGCGTTCTCCCCTCTGCTTCTTCAACTTGCGCAAGGAAACGCGGCGCCGGCCGCCCGTGGCGAAAAGCGGCGCCGTGGTCGCCCTTATGCGTAACGGACGTGACGTTTCCGGTCTTTGTCCGGTAAAAAAGCGAACACTTAATCGCTATTGTACCGTATGGAATTGACTGTATTCAACGCCTGCTGGCAGCAAACGGCAAGAAAATGCGATGTTGACGGGCAAAAAAACGCCCGTCCGTCTTGTGCGGTGACGGGTGAACTCTGAAAAAAGGCCACCTCGTCCCCGCGAGATGGCCGAATGTGCTGCATTATTTTTCATTCAGCAGCCGTTCCATTTCTTCGTCGTCAATTTCGTAGTTGGCGTAGACGTTTTGGACGTCGTCGTTTTCTTCGAATGCCTCCATCATCTTGAGCATTTTCGCTGCATCTTCTCCGCTGATTTTGACGGTGTTCTGCGGAATCCACTGAACGGAGGCGTTGGCAAACGTGTAACCTTCTGCTTCCAGTCCGTTTTTTACCTGTTCCAGCTCGTGCGGGTGGGTCAAAATCTCGTAGGAGTCTTCGCTGGTCACCATATCCTCGGCGCCGGCTTCGAGCGCCTGCATCAGGATGGTGTCCTCGTCGACGGGAAACGCTTCGCGGTCGATGACGATGACGCCTTTCTTGTCAAACATAAAGCTGACGGAACCGGTCTCCCCCAGGTTGCCGCCGCGCTTGTTGAAGATGGCGCGCACGTCGGCCGCGGTCCGGTTGCGGTTGTCTGTCAGGCATTCGACGATGACGGCCACGCCGCCCGGTCCGTATCCTTCGTAGCGGATTTCTTCGTAGTTGTCCATGTTGCCGGTATCCGTCGCCTTTTTGATCGCACGTTCGATATTTTCCACCGGCATATTGATCGCGCGCGCGTTGGCGATGATCGATTTCAGCTTCAGATTGGCGTTCGGGTCCGGGCCGCCTTTCTTTGCCTCCACGTAAATCTGCCGGGCAAATTTTACAAACAGGTTGTTTCGTTTTTGGTCGGCTGCGCCTTTTTTGGCGGCAAACAGTTTGAATTTTGGCATAACCAACTCTCCTCATCTCAAACAAAAATACCATGTTTAAGTGTAGCACTAGAGGAGAAGATCGGTCAAAGCCAAACCTCACACGACCAGGCAGTTCCCGTCGGCGATCAACTGTTCCAGATCGACATAAAATCGGCCGGACGCGCGAAACTGGCCGAGGGCGATTCTGCGGCAGACATCGGTGCCAACTGCTGCTCCCAGCGTGACGGACGAGGCCAACTGCGGCCAGGTGCAGACGGTTTTGCCCACCTCTAAAAGCGACATACGCAAGCGCGCCGAGATGGCGTCACCCCCGACGATCCGCAGCACATACGGGATTTTTTCCTGGTTGGACAGCCCCTTTAGAGTGTCGTAGTCCAATCCGTCGACCAGCCCGTGTAAAATCGGCCGGTCCGGTTCAAGGTCAAACCGTTCCACGTCCAACAGCCCTCTGTCGCTGGTGTCCATCACGACGGGAATGCCCAGCTCCCGGGCTTTGAGCCGGCATAAAATCTTCATGTTCAAGCTGTCGCACTCGTCCACCAGGATGTCCAGCCGCCCTCCTTCCACCAGAAAGCGGTCCAGATTCTCCTCGTTCACCCCGTCTGCAAAGCAGACCACTTTCAAAAAGGGATCGATCTCCGCAATCTCCCGCGCCGTGACGATGACTTTCGGCATGCCCAGATGGTGAACGCCGGCCCGGATGCGGTTTAGGTTGGAAAGTTCCAGCGTGTCAAAATCGGCCAGGCGGATTTCGCCGCACACCCGTTCCATCGCCAGCGTGAGCGCGAGGGACTGGCCGACGGAAAGGCCGATCACCCCTATCGCCTTTCGGGCCAACACCTCTTGTTCCTGCTGTGTGATCTTGTTTCGATTCCGATTCGTCCGCACAAACACGAATTCCTCTTCGTCCAGCAGGTGCACGAGGGTCTTGCGCCAGGGGTAGTACACCCACACGCCTTTCTCCTCGGGGGCATCCCCCAGATACTCGTCGACCGCCGCTTGCAGCTCTTCCCGGCTGAACTGGCGGTCCGGGTGCCTTGTCTTGATCAGTTCCTCCACCTGTCCGCGAAACGGATTGAGCATCACGAGATCGTTTTGGCAGCGGCAGAGGTCCTGTAAGCGGCGGCGGTCATCCTCCTGCCGGAGGCGGAAAAACAGCGGCGTATACAGCCATTCCTCCCTCCTCGTCTCTGTATGTGCGGCCAGCAGCGAACGCAGGTCCGTCATGATAAACTTCCCCCTTTCTTTCGTCACTCCTGATCAATCACAATGCTGAGCCCGTCCACGGTCTGCACCAGCGGCGACATGCAAAAGCCTACCGTGTACAGGGCCGGCTGCCGGCAGGTTTTTGCATCCGGCCGCCAGTACTTGTAAAAAGCCTGCCGCATGAACGCGTGTTTGTCCGATGCAGCGGGAACCGCAGCGGGCACTCTGGTCAGCTGAATGCCTGTCTGTTCCAGAAACACTTTGACGTGAAGTGGCAGGATGGCAAAGACCGTGCGGATTTCCCGCGCTTCCATGAACGCGAACATGTGGCGGAGCAGAAGGCGAAACAGGTAGCGCTTGTGCAGATCGAGGAGCGGTCGATACCGCTTCGTCCCTTCGTCTTTGCCGATAAAATCCAGCAGCGGATGAAAAGCGAAGCGGACGAACTCCGCCGCTTTTGCCGGCTTGTTTACGCCAGCAAACAGCTCGTAACAGTCCAGTTCGTCGTCCACCACGGCCCGCGCGGTCGTCAGCACCAGCGGATGGCTGCCGACCTGCTGGACGACGGCAAACACGTGCGCCTGTTTTTCCGTATGGGTGCCGACATCTTCAAACTCAAGCTGGTCATGCAGATAGTGGAGGTTGTAGCTGAAATTGACGATGTCGTTCACCTGCTCGTGCAGATGCGTTTCCGTCTCGTCCAGTGTCCTGCACTCGTACAGGGCGGCATCGAGACATGCATGTCGCTGTTCACGGACGGGACGCACCAGCTTGTCGAACAAGCAGGTCAGCTTGGTGTTTTTGATACCCGCTGAGGAAGACTGCACCAACCAATCGTTCGGCAGCAAGCTGAATGGGCTGGAACTAAAAGGGACCAATTCTGTTACCGTTTGACAAGAGCGGGAGTACACCATTCCGTTTGTTCCTCCAATCTCCCATGCAGGGCGCCGTGTCTGTCGACAGCGGACGGCCACGGATGGGATGAGATTTTTGAAACAGGAAAAAAGTTCTACAAAATGCACGGTTTTCCTCCAAAAACATACAACGTTTTCCAATTTTTTAAACTTTTTGTTCTTTTCAAACGTCGAACCGTGTGGTCAACACCATGTTTTTCGGCTAATTGCCTGAAGATGGGGCAAGCTATGGAGGAGTTGAAAACCCAAGGCAGACAAAGGGGGAAGTTCCTTGATCAGCGCAACAAAACCGTTTGTGAAGTTTCACCGCTATGACCAGGAGCTGGTCTCCGACATTCAGGCGCTTAATTCCTCCGGCTACCACAAGGACGATATCTGGGTCCTACGGTGGAATCCGGACAAAAACCACTCCAACCAGCGCGACAACTACTACAAGTACAGCAGCCATTCCGAGGATGTCATCGGCGATATCGACAGCAAAGCACATGTCTTTGAAAACGGCGGCGAAGAGCTGCGGACTCGTTTGGAGAAGCTGGGGCTGAGCAAGGACGAAGCCTCGGCACTGTTCCGCGAGCTGCAGGAGTCGGATTACTCCTGCCTGCTGGTCGTGCGGGATCTCAAGGACAATATCATAAAGATGAGCAACTGATTCCTCGCATAAGAGAGGTGCCTTTCGCGCACTGAAAAAAGCCGCTGCTATGCCGCAGCGGCTTTATTGCATGTGTTTTTGTGATGCTTACTTTGTTTCGTCGACCAGTTCGATGCCTTCCAGCACTTCGTTGAGCTTGACGTAGACGGCTGCTTCCTCGTTTTCCTCCAGCGGCACCATTTCACCGCCGTCGACCTGGAATACGAAGATGTCCACTTCTTCATCCACGTCGTCTGCTTGCGCCTCGTCTTCAACAGCGTCGGTCAAGGCGACGTATTCCTTTCCGTTTAGTTCAAACAAGGCGATGACTTCGAAGTCGCCAAGCGGTTCGCCGTTTTCGTCGTCCAGCGTAATGATGTCGCCCAGTTCCAGGTCTTTGTTTTCTGCGGTCAATGTGTTCACGTCCTTATTGAAAGATTCATGATACGTGTCCATCATACAGGTTTTTTCGCAAAGACGCAAACACGCATGGCTGTCAGCTGACAGGCAGCCTCACCTCGAAGGTGGAACCTTGGTGCAGCTGACTCGTGACGGAAATGGTTCCGCCGTGGTTGTGAATAATCCGGTAGCTGACCATCAACCCCAGACCTGTCCCGTTCTCCTTGGTCGTGTAAAACGGCTCCCCCAGTCTCGCCAGGCGATCTTCGGGAATGCCGCAGCCTTGATCGCGGAAGCTGATGACAACCGTGTCTTCCTCCCGCCGCACGCTCACGTGCACTTCGCCTCCGTCCGGCATGGCCTCGATGGCGTTTTTCAAAAGATTGAGAAACACCTGTTTGAGCTGGTTCTCCTCGCACATGACCGCAGGCAGATTGGGTTCGTGATGGATGAAGATGCGGACGTTGTGCATGACGGCGTGTGTCTCCGCCAGCACGATAATATGCTCCAGCATGGGAACGACGTCCCTCTCCTTGAAGGCGATGTCCTGCGGTTTGGCCAGCACGAGCAGTTCACTGATAATTTTGTCGATCCGGTTTAACTCCGACAACATGATGGTAAAGTACTGCTGCTTGTCCTGATGGTGGGAGTACATCAGCTGCAAAAAGCCCTTGAGCGAGGTCAGGGGGTTGCGGATCTCGTGCGCCACTCCGGCCGCCAGCTGACCGATGACGGAGAGCAGTTCCGACTTGCGGACCATCTCCTCCGCCTGTTTTCGCTCCGTGATGTCCTGCAGAATGCCGATTACGGCCGGCTTCCCCTTGTAGATCGTGGTCTTCTGCAGCACTTCGAGATGAACAATGTTGCCGTCGCTGCGCAGACCGTGAAACTGATAACGAATGGGCGAGCGGTCTCCCTTGCTGCGGCGGCTCTGGTTTTTCAGCACAATCTCCCGTTCCTGCGGCACGACCAGATCGACCGCTCCCAGCCGCATCATGTCCTCCTGGGTGTAGCCGAACATCTCGGCCATGCGGGGATTGACGTAGACGAAGCTGTGTTCGTTCACGTACGCAATGTACACGCCGACCAACGTGTCCTCGACCAGACTGCGGTACAATTCCTCCGCTTCCTGCAGTTCATGCTCGATGCGCTTGCGCTCCGTAATCTCCGTCGAGGAGCCGACCACTTCCACGACCCGCCCCTGTTCGATGATCGGGGAGAGGGTCGTCGTAAAAATTCGTTCCCCCATGGTTGACTCATACTCCACCACATGGCCGTCATACGCCTTTTCGTACATGGACATGATGTCATCGCTGCACAACTGCAATACGTCTTGCAGCCGCTTGCCGCTGATGCTGTCCGTCGTCAGTCCGAACTCTCTGGCCAACTTTCCTTCCGAGAGGGTGAACACGAACTGACCGTCTGCGTCACGCTTGTACTTGAAAATGTGATTGTGCAGATTTTCCACAGTTCGGCGTAGTTCGTCCTTGTTCAAGTCGACCGACGGTTTTCCGGTGTAGATCCCTGCTTGCAACAGGCGAGCACTCCTTTACCCTGAGAATGAGATGCAACAAGAATTCGCTGTGCCTTCCACGTTTCCTCTTTTTTCCTAAAAAAATCGTATCTTCCGCAATCTGCGCCCGCATGGTTTTGTCAAAATCTTTCTATTTTTGGTATAATTGGATGGGTTGTGGGCACATCTCTCCGAGAAAGGGTGGTCGTGTGAAGAAAAAAATCATTCTCGCAGGGGGTTCCGGTTTTCTTGGGCAATCACTGGCTGCGTTGTTGACTCAGAAAGGATATGACGTCGTCATCTTGACGAGAGGCGCGTCGACCGAACGAAATCATGTCCGGTACGTTCACTGGGACGGCGCGACCATCGACACGTGGACGGACGAAATCGACGGAAGCCATGCCGTCATCAACCTCACCGGGAAAAGCGTCAACTGCATCTATACCAAAAAAAACCGGGACGAAATCATCCGCTCCCGCCTGGATTCCGTCAACGTGTTGGCCGACACCATTTTGACCTGCAAGCATCCGCCCAAAGTCTTTGTTCAGGCGGGGTCCCTGGCCATTTTCGGCGACACGCGAAACCTCTGCGACGAGGATGCCCCACATGGAACGGGATTTTCCGCTGACGTCTGCAAACAATGGGAAACAGCCTTTTTTTCCAGGGAGCTGCCTTCGACCAGACAAGTGCTATTGCGGATCGGCTTTGTGCTGGGTCGCGACGGCGGCGCGCTTGAACCGATGATCAAGCTGACCCGGTACAACCTGGGAGGAACCATCGGGAAGGGCAATCAGTACATCAGCTGGCTGCATATTGACGATATGAACCAGATCTTCCTCGCAGCTGTCGAAGACGACAGGATGACCGGCATCTACAACGCGACCGGGCCGCACCCGGTCACAAACAAGGAATTCATGGCTGTGCTGAGAAAGGTGCTGAACAAGGGGTGGGCACCCCCGACTCCTGCGCCTCTGGTGTGGCTGGGAGCGTACGTCTTCATGCGGACGGAACCAAGCCTGGCACTGACCGGCAGAAATTGTGTGCCAAAGCGGTTGGCGGATCACGGTTTTCGCTTCCGCCATCCAGACCTGGAGGCAGCGCTGTTCGACCTGCTCGGCAAGCCGTAGTCCCGCCAAAAAGAAACAGCCTGCGGTCCCCCCGCAGGCTGCCCTCGATTCTATTCTTTTACTTCTTGCAGCACGCCTTTTTCCATCAGGAACGCCTCTTCCGCCTGCAAGATGGCAATGATGGCATCCCGCTGGACGTATTTGCCGGATTCGGCGAGGCGGCGTTCGATATACCGAAGCAGTTCTTCAAAGTCGAGAATCTGGACTTGCTGGTCGCTCACGACGTTCCCCCCTTATACCCTTCCTATTGTACACGAACCGGGCGCTTCTTCCAACTCCACCACCTGCGCCGCACCGGTTTCAGCAGATATCCGCTCCACAGCATGAACAGCACGCTCAGCGCCAGGTAACAGCAGGCAAAAAACAGCCAGGGGGTAAAGGCAAACTCCACCGACGGCATCAGCGAATCGTCGAGGATGGCGAAGAGCACGATCACCGGGTTGATTCCAGCCAGAATTTGCAGTTCCGGAAGACTCCACACCACTGCCTGGGAATACCGTTCCGGATCGATCTGCTGCAAAATTTCGCCGAGGAAGAAAAACAGCAGGCCGGTTCCGACGACAAAGCAAAACGCGATGCCGTACGCGGTAATCGTGCTGACGGCGGTTCGCTTGATCCAGGTGGAACAGAACAAGCCAAGCGATCCCAGAAAAAGGATGTTGACGGCGAAGAACAGGACCAGCTTCACCACCTGTTCCGGCGACACGCTGCCGTACAGCATGACCAGGCTGTACAGGGGCATGGACGCGGTCAGAAGCAGGCTGGTAAAGGCGAGCGACGTGACCAGCTTGCTCCAGACGATCGTGCGGGGCGACAGCTGGGTAGTGAGCAAAATGTTGAGCGTCTGACGTTCCCTCTCGCCGCTGATGGCGCCCGCTGTCAGCGCCGGAACGACAAAGCAGATCATGGCGTAATGGATCGCTGCCGAGATGAGGAACAGTTCCCCGTTTTCTCCCAGCGTTCCCGCACTGGACGGGCTGATCAGCAGCAGCCCAAGCGGAATGCCTCCCATGATCAGCAGAAACAGCGTGAGAATCCACACGGTCCGCTTTGTGCGGAACCGTTCCCGCAGTTCCTTGACGAGGATCGGATTGGACAGAAAATCCCACATCAGCCTCCCACTCCTTCCGTGATGGCCAAAAAGACGGCTTCCAGGTTTTCGCTGGACTCGCCAAAGTACGTGACAGTCGCACCCGCGTTCACCAATTCTTGCAGCAATTGGGCCTTTTCCGCTTCGCCTCCGACAAACCGAAAGCGAAACCCGTCTTCCTGTTCCTCCAGATCCTTTACCAGGGGACACTGTGACAGCACGTGTCCCGCCTGATGGAGATTGGTCAGCGTCCGCACCAGCATGAGCGTAATGCCGCGGGCTCGGACGCTCACGTCATCCAGCGCTCCGCAGGCGATCAGCCTGCCCTGCTCGATCACGCCGATCTCGTCGCACAGCTCCGCCAACTCTGGCAGAATGTGGGAGCTGATCAAGATCGTCTTGCCCATCGCGCGAAGCTGTTTCAGGATTTCCCTGAGCTCAATGCGGGCGCGCGGGTCAAGTCCGGAAGCGGGCTCGTCCAGAATCATCACCGCGGGGTCGTGGACCAGGCACCGCGCCAGTCCCAGACGCTGCTGCATGCCCCGGGAGAGCGAATCGACGTAGGCGTCCACTTTGTTGGACAGGTTGACCAATTCCAGCAGATCGGCGATCAGGGCATTCCGTTTGTTCGCCGGAATCTTGTAGGCCCCGGCGTAAAAGTCCAGGTACTCTCGCACCGTCAGGTTGTCATAAACGCCGAAAAAATCAGGCATGTACCCAATCGACTGCCGAACGTCCGCAGGCTCCTTCATCACGTCGTAGCCGCAGACAAACGCCTGTCCCTCACTCGGCTCCAGCAACGTGGACAAAATCTGCATGGTGGTCGTCTTCCCCGCGCCATTGGGACCGATGAAGCCGAACACCTTTCCCTGCTCAATCCGCAGATTGAGGTCGCTAAGCGCCCGCAGGCTGCCGTATCGCTTGCTCAGATGGATCGTTTCAATCATGGCGGACAGGTTCCCTCCCCTCTACCTGGAAGAACGGGATCGGCAGCGAAAGACGCTTTGCACCCGGGTGGGAGAAGCGAAGCAGGACAGTGCCATCGGGCGTCAGGTACTCGCTCAAGTCCGCCTCGAGGACCAATCGCTTGTCTCTTGGCAGCGGCTTCCACTGTCCGCTCTTTTGGTGGAAAATCGCTTTCTGAAACGGGCGGAACGAACTGTGGTCGAGCGGCACGATGAGCCGCTCCGCGTGGTGTCTCGCCTGACCCAGCTTCAGCGAAAACGTGACGCTGCCTTTTGCCACATCCCACAGATAAGGCGATTTCGGCTCCAATTCTCCGGTCGACTCTTGTATGCTCACGTCCAGCAGACCGTACGGATACGTGATCACGCCGCGCTTATCCGGTTGAAGCCGCACCGTTTGGCTGATCACGTTCCAGTAGTGGGAACGATGCTCTTCCTGAAAGGTGATGAGCGGGATGGGCTGGCTGTTGACGCCGAGAATTCGCACAGAATCACCGCCCTCGACTGACAGCACGTCGTCCTTCATCCAGTGGATACGCTCTTCCACAGAGGGACTCGTATTCTCGTAATCACTTCGGCTGGGCAGGTAGAGCGGCTCCAGTTTGGCGTCGACCCGCTTCGTTTCTCCCGGCCGCATGCTGCCGAGCGGAATCCGCTGCGGTCCCATCTCCACGTAGGCCGTCTCCAGCGGAAATGCCGTGTTGTTGGTCACCGTCCCGCGCAGCCTGTCTTTTCGCACGTAAAGGCTGGCCGCAAACTCGCCTGCATCGCGCATCAGTCCGAATCCGACCACCTGCCGCGGCGTCAGATACGGCACTTTCTGAAACTCCAGGACGTATGTCGTGTCCGCCTGCTTTTCCGACATCAACCCGTCCGGTTGGAAATTATATCGGTTGTAGGAAAGCGGCAGGGCAACAATCCCCGGCTGGACCTCCGTCCTGAAACGATCTTTGCTGACCGAAAGAAACGTGGACGCTGACTCCACTTCAGCCAGCTGCCCATCGAGAATCCGCACCCGATTGACGGAGTAACTGCTGTTTTCCCGGACGACCATCGGCTTGCCGATGAAAAAGACCCCGACCATCAAGAGCACAGCCATTCCCGGAATGACGCCCCACGCCCACTGCCGCCGGTTCAACCGCTTCAATAGCAAATAAGTGCCGGGGGCCACCGCCCCTACGTACACGACCCACAGCACGGCGATCCAGACGGGATGAGGCGGTTGCACGTCGGGAATGTAGCGGCTCAGCTCGAGCAAGTGGCGATTGAACTGGTTGATGCGCCGTCCCTGTTCAAGCACATCCTGCACACCATGACGGATCAGGACGTTTTGCCACAACTCGTCACCGTGCTGCCAGGACGCAAGCGGCTCTGTCGTCACGTCATAATTGACAAACAGCAGCCGGCCGTGGCCCGCCTCTTGGGCAACGAACAGCGGCAGCGTGCTGTTGAAAACGGGAATGCTTCCGTCAGGCAGATTTTTCGCCGGCATATAGGCAGAGAGCGCCTGTTTCAGATCGACGCGTCCGCTTTTCGGCTCGATCGGCAAAACATCGGCAAACCGCCGGACTGCTTCCTCCTGACCGGGTCCGGCGGACAAAATGACGACGCCGCCGCTCTTGATCCACTCTGTAATCGCCCTTACCTGTTCATCGCGCAGCTGCTTCACCTGTTCTCCACTCAGCGCGAGAATATCCAGGTTGCGGTACAGCCATGGCTCGTCCGGCAGCATCTCGGCGGTCAGGTTTTGCACGAGGACGTGGCCGCCGTCCATCTGCCGCTGTGTCAGCGTCAATACATGAAAAGCGCCGCTGCCGGAATCCAGCACGCCAATGATGCGTCCCTCATTGGGAAAACGCATCCGCAGCTTTTCCGACGCGACCACCTTGTCACCCTGGGTCAGCCAGAGCCGCCATTCTTCCAGAAACAATTGCGCCGGCATGTCAAAGGCGATCGTCTTGCTTTCGCCTGCCGTCAGCTTTACCGGCTGCCGAAGCACGCCATACCCGGTTTTTCTCGGTTTTCTTGCATTGGACAGCTCGACCAAACCGGAAAACGGCTGTTCCTGCGAGTGCACGGTCACTTCCAGTCGTACCCAGGCATCGTATTTGAACACTCCGTTGAACGGCATGTGTACTTTCATCTCAACGCTGCCTTCGGCGGCAGCCGGCTGAGCGGCGAAACTCAACCACACGACCGCGAAGACGAGCAGCCAACTCCTGTTCATCTCGTTCTCCTCCGCTCGTTATCGTGACGCCAGTGAGACGACCAATGTGTTCTCTGTCTCGTCGCCAGCCTGGAGCAGCAGCAAGTGCTCGCGGTCAGCCGCCCAGTGAGCCCGCACCAGACGTCCGCCCTTCCATGATCGGATCGGCACCTCTTTTAGCACAGGCGGCTGTTCGTTTACTTCCGCTTCCGCGAGGGTGCCTTCCGGAGTGGTGAACGTCAGGCTGGACTCACTGTTCCAGGACGGCCAGCCGCCTCGACCGACGAGCGTAGTCCGACCGGAGCGCATTTCCATCACGAACACGCTGCCCTGTTTTGTAAAGGCAAGCAGGCGTCCGTCGGGCGACCACTCCGGTTGACTGCCTTCTGCCACCTTCCAATCCCGCATGGAAACGATGCTGCTTACCCATATCTCCTCCACGCCGTCGCTCGTGCGCGTATAGACAATGCTGTCGTCGGCCGGCGACCAATTGGGAGAACGAAACGCAGCCCCCTCTTCCTCCTTGATCAAACGGCTGCTGCCCGACTGCTTGTCGTCGGGCACGTCCACGATCCAGAGCCGGGACGTCTCTCCCTGCTGCTCCACCACGGCCAACTGGTCGGCCCGATTGCTCCAGGACAGGGACGTGAAATCGCCGTGATCGACCGGCAGTGACAGGTCCACTTTTTTATCCGGCTCATGCAGCGCATACGTGCGGATGGTTGAACCGCCCGTCACGTACGCGATCCGCGTACCGTCGGCATTCAGATCGACCCGCTCCTGATCGATCACCGCTTCCATGGCGAGCAGCGACGGCTGCCGAACCGACAGCACACCATGCGGCCAGAAGCCGTACCAGACAGCCAGCACGAGCAGGACCACCCCGCCTGCCAGGCTCCAGACCAGGCGGAACCTGTTTGGCCGGGACCCCACCAGGCTTTGCTGCCGCTCCTTGTCCAGTTCCTTGATCCGCTGCAACAGCTGTTTTTTCAACTCCGCTTTCAGCTGGTAGTTCACCGGCACGGACCGGCGAAGCTTTTGCAGATGGGCCAGCAGTTGGGCGACGGAATGATCTTCTGACCAGTCGGTGGGGATGTGCTTCTCGTCTCTCATTCGCCCTCTCCCCTTTCGTACATCTTCTGTAGCTGATGCAAAGCGCGATAGGAGATCATCTTTACGCTCGATTCCGTTTTGCCCAGCACTTCCGCCACCTGGCTGATTTTCAGATCGGCAAAATAACGCAGGGTCAGGACGTCACGCTGATCCTGCGTCAACTTGTCCAACCGGTCGCGCAGCAGGCGAATCTCTTCGTTGGTCAGCGCCTGCCGTTCCGGCTGCCATGTATCGTCCGGTTCACCGCCGAGCAGGTCGTCCTGATCGACTGGAAACTCCCGGTTTTTTCGCATGAAATCGACGTACGTATTGTGAGCGATGCGAAATATCCAGGAAGCAAACGGACTTGTTCTGCTGTATTGATCAAATTTTTCAAGCGCTTTTAAAAACACTGTCGTCGTCAAGTCGTCGGCATCCCACGGATTTTGCACGCGGCAGCGCAAATAGCGGTTGACGCGGTCAAAGTACTCGTCGTACAACTCGGTAAAATCGCGGGACTCGTAATACTCGGCCGAAGAGTCTGACGACGGGCGCGTCGAACGCTTCATCGCCATTGCCATCGTGATTTCCTCCACCCCGCCGTATCGGCCGGAAGCCCGATCGCCGTGTTCCAACGACGCGGGCACACTCCGACGCGGTCAGGTCTTCTCGTTTCAAACGCAAAAGCAAGCACCCCTTTCCGGTCAGCGCTTGCGGACGAGGAAAAAGCATCCGCGAATGCGGCCGTCCCGTGAACGGACCTCATACAGATGCTTTATTATCCAAATGAGTATTACGTATGGAGGCGGAAAAAAGTCACAAGGCTGGCAGAAAATTTTTTGAGGTGATGCAAAGCTGCCGTCTCAGGACCTAGAGTGCCCGGTCCAGTTCGGCGATGATGTCCTCTACCGCCTCTATGCCGACCGAAAGGCGAATCAGCCCCTGGGTGATGCCGGCTTCCCGCCGCTGCTCTTCCGACAATGCGCGGTGGGAGGTGGTGACGGGATGAGACACGCTTGTCTCCACACCCGCCAGAGACGGGGCCAGCTTGATCCAGTCGAGGGAGCGGAAGAAGTCGTACACCTTTTCTTCGTCCGCCAGGCAGAACGAGATCATCGCCCCTTGCTTATCGGTGTGAAAAAACGAAGTGGAAGCCGGGTCCGGATAATAGGTGTGCTTGACCGCCGGATGGTTCCGTAAAAACTGCGCCACTGCACTCGCGTTGTCGCACTGCCGCTCCATGCGCAGCGCCAACGTCTTCAGCCCGCGGGCGGTCAGCCACGCTTCAAACGGGCTGAGGGACGCGCCGTAGTTGACCACGATCTCCGCGGCCCTTTCCACCAGATCCTGCCGGCCGACCAGAACGCCCGCCGTGACGTCGCTGTGGCCGCCGATGTACTTCGTCGCGCTGTGCACCACCAGATCGGCTCCCAGTTGAATCGGCCGGACCAGATACGGAGTGGCAAACGTGTTGTCCACCATGACGGCGAGTCCGTACTGTTTTGCTTCGCGTATCCAATATGGCAGATCCGGCACCGACAGCAGCGGGTTGGTAATCGTCTCGGTGAAAAGGAGCTTGGTCTGCGGCCGGACATGGGCCGCCAGCGATTCCTTTCGGCTCAGGTCAATGCACTCCAGTTCGATCCCGAACCGGGACAGTTCCTTGTGCAGCAGCGCATAGGTTCCGCCGTACAGTTCATGGGAGGCGAGTACGTGGTCGCCCGGTCCCAGTACGGCGAGCAGGCCGGCCATGATTGCGCCCATCCCGGACGCGGCACTGACGCCTGCCTCCGCCTGTTCCAACCGGGCAACAGCCAATGCCAGTTCCGTTTGGTTCGGGTTGCCGTTGCGGGTGTACAGGTACTCTCCTTCTCCTGCGTAGTATCGCTCTACATCCTCCAGCCCAGAAAAGGCAAACACGGACGTTTGATAAATGGGGGTAGACTTGCTGGCCACCTGTTGAAGCGGCTTGTGGCCGATATGTACTGTTTTCGTCTCGAAGCGCTCGCCCACCAGAAATCCCTCCAGCGTCAACTTTTCTAACATTCTATCACGCGCCGGCCATTCCGACCACCCTATTGGCGTTCTCTTGCATGTTTGTGCTATAATCCTCTGCGTCCCCATATCAGGACAAGCAGGAAAGGAAGGTGCACAAGATGAAACGACTGTTTACCACCCTACTCGCATGTCTGACAGCAGCCGCATTGATTGCGGGATGTTCCGGCGGAAGCAGCGAAACGGCGCCCCCTCAACCGAAGCCGCCTGTCAAGGAAAATTCCAAGGAACCGGCACAGCCGCCGGGGCCGACGGGCGAGAAAAAGTACGCCACACCTCCGGCCATGCAAATTGACAAAAACAAAAAATACCAGGCGGTTATCTCCACGACGATGGGCGACATCACGGTGGAACTGTTTGCCAAAGACGCGCCCATAACGGTAAATAATTTCGTCTTTTTGGCAAAGGACAAGTTTTATGACGGTTTGACGTTCCACCGCGTGATCAAGGATTTCATGATCCAGACAGGCGATCCGCTGGGCAACGGAACCGGCGGTCCGGGCTACAATTTCGAAGACGAGCTGAACAACGGCCACGTCTACGAACCGGGCGTCGTCGCCATGGCCAACGCTGGTGCCAACACCAACGGCAGCCAGTTCTTCATCGGCTCCGGCGATGATGTGAAAAACCTGAAGCACACCCCGTACTACACCATCTTCGGCAAGGTAATCAGCGGCATGGACGTCGTGAAAAAAATTGAATCCGTCAAGGTGAAAAACAACCCGCTTACGGGCGAAGCGAGCATGCCTGCCGATCCGATCAAAATCAAAACGATTACCATTCAGGAAAAATAAGCGGAGCAAACGGCGCCAGTCTCTAGATCGGCGCCGTTTGCTTTTGACGCAGCCCGACTTTTCCGGTTCCGTCCGCTCGTGTTCACCCAATGCGCGCGGCGGTCCGGCTGAGCTGTTTTGGGGGGCATGGAATCCATTCCCTCTTGAACCACAGTTGTTTCACCGATAGACTTGCAAATGACCCGATTCGCTTTACGCGACCGCAAGCTAAGAGCGAAAAGGAGTGTGATGTCTTCGTGATGAAACGAGAGGCGCGAACGCGCTTTTTCTTCTTTTCCGGCAGCATTTTGCTGCTCTTGGTGTGCCTGCTGGTGACGCCGACCAGCGCAACGGCACCCCAGGCGAAAAAAACCGCGCCCGCCCAGAACGAGCCTCGGCCACATGGACCTATGGCACTGGCGACGGACGTCCCCAAAACTCTTGAACCCCGACAACAGGAGCGGCGCCCAGCGGTCCGGGCGAGTCGTGACGAGCGGCGCACGGCCACAAGAGCGCGTGTTCGGCTGACCGAACGTGAAATGGAACTGCTGGCCCGACTCGTTTACGCGGAAGGCCGGGGCGAACCCTACGAAGGCCAAGTGGCCATCGCGGCGGTCGTATTGAATCGTGTAAAATCGCCCCAATTTCCCAACACGGTGCGAGAGGTCATCTATCAACCCAACGCCTTTTCACCTGTAAATGACGGCCATCTAACGTATAAGACGAACGATACGGCGCGCAAGGCCGTCCGGGACGCCGTTAACGGCAAGGATCCATCTCGCGGGTCCCTCTACTTCTACAATCCGAAAACGGCGACGTCCGATTGGATTCGGACGAGACCGCTGACGGTGCGAATCGCCAACCACGTGTTTGCGCGCTGACCGCAGGCATGCACGTTATTAGATCACATTTAACATAACTTTATTTTTATTTTACCGTTTGTTTACAATTATTTGCTAATCTGTACCAGTACGCACTTTTTCAATCATTGAGAAAAGCACCGATGCTTTTGTCGTCATGCAAGTATCAATTGTGACCCCAACTCGTCATGATTACTGTGACGCACCTTGTTGCTGGCGGTGACGTTTGGCCTGATTGCCAACGGCGTCCGCCGCGCCCATCGGTTTTTTTCTCAATCGCCCCCTACCCTTGGGCACTCCTGCATTGGGAGTGCCATTTTTTTATCCGCCGCCTTTGCTCCATGGCCGAAACCCCTGTTTCCTGTTACAATGATAGGGATGAAAGGAGGGGGGCACCGTGCGCTTGTACAGTCAAATGACCCTTGCCGAACTGCAGGAAGAGATGGAACGGCTGCGCCTCGCGGCAGAAGAAAAGAAGCAGGCCGGTGACGAGTCACAGTACGCCGTCCTGCAGCAAAAATTTTTCCTGGCCAAATCGTATTACATCGGAACCGCAGAGTTTCGCGTCGGCGGTAGCTATCGAGTCTACGGCCACGACGAACCGTTTACGATCGAATACTTTAACGGCGTGTTTGCCTGGGGCAAATTTCCCGCTTCACCGGAGCCTGTCGGCTATCCCGTCGGCATGCTGGAGCCGTGGGTGTAGGCGACAGCAGCTGGGGAAGGTTGCGGCCGTTGTCCCTGTGATTGACGCTGACGCCACACAGCCGGCGCTTCGCTGCAGCCGGCTGTTTCATTGCACACCGTTTCAGAAGCGCCGCCCGTTCCTTCCATGGACGGCCCGGGTGCGGTGCTTGACTGTCAAATATTGTCCACACACTGCCCCGCATTGGATATAATAGGGGCAAAATAAAGAAAGCGAGTTTCGTCAACTATGGATGTCATCAATCTTGTTCTGCTCGCGCTTCTGGCGCTGGGCATTGTCGGCAACAATCCGGCCGTCTCCATTGCGGTGGCGATTTTGCTGCTCATCCGCCTGCTCCACCTGGAGCGAATGTTCCCTTTTCTGGAACAGTACGGCCTGCAGATTGGCATTGTCGTGTTAACGATCGGGGTGCTTTCGCCTCTGGCGAGCGGCAAGATCCGCCCTGATACGATTCTTTCCATCTTTACTCACTGGCAGTCCGTTCTCGCCGTCCTGATCGGCATTTTTGTCGCCTATCTGGGCGGGAAGGGGGCCAGCTTGATGACGCAAAATCCGCTGGTCGTCACCGGCATTTTGCTCGGCACGATCATTGGTGTCACCTTTTTCCGCGGCGTCCCGGTCGGACCGCTCATCGCGGCCGGCATGCTCGCCTTTCTCCTGCAATTTCTCCCAAAGTGAGCGGCGGTGTCAGCCCCACCGCTCCTTGACCTTCAGGCCGTAGGCGAGAATCTCCTGCGGCGTCACCAGCCGAAAGCCCTGTTGCTCACGGTAATCGATGACCAACTCCTCCGCTCCGACATAGGTCTCGGTCTCCTTGTCCACCAACAGGGTCATCCCCTCTACCTCCAGCACCCGATCGCCGCTCAGCGGTTCGTCCCAACACAGGCTGTATTCCACCGTCATGCCGCAGCCCCCTGTCAGTTCTCCGTTGATTCGCAGCGCCTGCTTTCGTTCGTTGGCCAGCGCAGTGAGAACAGAACGGGCTGCATCCGTCAAAGTTACACGCATGCATGGTCCTCCATTTCTTCCGTCTTGTCCGTTTTGGATGCATCTTCCTTCCCATCATAGCATAGAATAGTTGAAAGGCAGCAAGGAAAGGACGATTGCACATGCGCATATACGAACGAGACGGCATCTTCATCGCAGAAGCGGAATACCAATCGGAACTGGTCGTCATTTGCGGAAACTCGTGGGAAGAAGCCTGGGAGAGGCTGCAGATGAGGCTTCTCGTTCTAGAAATGATTGGATGACGGAAGGAGCGGGTCGCCAGAGACCTGCTTTTTTCACGCCCCAAGCCGTTGGATGACTTTTCACCGACACGTCCAAAGCCCTGTTCTCCTATGGGCCGCTTGGCGTATCACCTGCTGAAAAACCACTGCACAAGGAGCGCAACATCATGTCTTCCTTCATCACGCACGACATGTCGCTGGTCGCTGAGATTCGTCGGCGGACAGCGGCAGCCAACCGCAACAATGTGAGCCGCACGGCCGCCTACCTCGCATTCTATCGCGAGCACCCGGAAGTGCACTGGGCCCTGCTTGCCCACCTGGTCTCCCGCAACAGCGGCTGGAGCATGACCGATCTGTGCGGCGAATGGCTCCCCCGCCTGATCGACGAGCAGGACATCCGGTCGTTTTTCTGGTTTTTGGAGCGAAACAACTGGCTGATTTTTCACGACGCCTACGCCCAACTGCTGCTCTATGCGGAGATGAAGCGGACAGGAACCGACCTGACTCACCTCCTGCCCCACCTCGGTGTCTCCCGCTTCATGCAGCTAATGTGGCGCGAGTTTCTGGAAAAGAAGGACAGCGTGCGGCTCACCCGCGCCCTGATCGTCAACGAACAGCAGTACATTGAGCAGCGCGTGGTGCGCAAACCGTTCATCCGAGAGCAGGTCTTGGCCAACCTCACGGATCAGGTGCAGTCCGTGCTTTCGCTCAACCAGGTGTTGTTTCCCTACAAGGCCCATCCCGCCGACCGGCGGCTGAGCATCGTCGGCATCGCGACAAACCGTTTTCCCGCTGTCCGGCAGCGCATATCCACAGGCAAGACGCTGTACCGGCTCCTCTACGCCGATGACCAACGGCACGAGGCGATTGTCAGGTGGGCGGAGCGCATTCCGCATACGGGATCGCGTGCCGATTACTGGCCCCACCTGTTTTCTCCCAAACCTCACGACGAAATAGCGGCCCCCGTCTACGTGCCGCGCATCGACGGCACTGCGCTGCGGCCGGGCTGTCCCAAGCTGTACAGCCCAGTGCTGAGCGCTGTCTGGCCGGATGTGGAACACGCCCCGGCTGACGGCGTGGACTGGTATCGTGACGAGAAATGGCTGGAGGCGCTGGAAGACGAGGATGATCTGCCGACGATGGAGAGCGAGGCGTATCTGCGCTCGCTGCAGCTCGCCGAGAAAGGGTTGGAGAGGATTACGGCCATGAAATGACACGATGTGGAGGTGTCGGAAGCGTGAAATCATTGATCGAAAACCAGAAGGCGTATCTGCTGGGCTGCCAACTGTCGAGCGGCGCATTTCGGCTGGCCCCCAGGCGCGTCCAGATCAATCCGTACTTCACCAACCTGGCGCTGATCTCCCTGGTCCGGCTCGGCGAAGGGGAGGCAGTGCGAAAGTACGTGGATTGGTATCTGGACCACGTCAACGAACGCGGTTACATCAACGACTACCGGCTGGACGGCGAACGGGAAGTGGACACCGGCAATGCCGACAGCGAGGACAGCTATCACGCCACGCTTTTCAGTCTGCTTGTGGAATGGCTGCGGCTCACCGGCGACACAGACTGGCTGCGGCAGCGCCGGGATGAGTTGGCCAAAATGCTTCAGGCAGTGGGGCGGCTGCAGCAAAAAGACGGGTTGACCTGGGCAAAGCATTCGTATCGGGTCAAATATTTGATGGACAATTGCGAAGTGGCCGTCGGACTGGAAGATGCGGCCACCCTGTTTGCAGCTATCGGTGACGACGCGCTGGCGCAGGAAGCGCAGTATCGGGCGGAAGCCTGCCGCAGGGGAATTGCGGCGATGTACAGCCCGGCGCGGGCAGCCTACGCGATGTACGATCGCAAGTATCCCGGCTGGCGCAAGTGGTACCCGGACGTCACCTCCCAGGCGTTTCCGATCGTGTACGGACTGGCCCCCCCCGATGCAGCCAGCGGCCTGTACGAGCGCATTACGGCCGCCTTTCCCCACTACGACATCTTTCAGACCGGCGACCTGTACCCCTGGATGATCATGGGAGAATGCGCCAGACGGGTGGGCGACGTGCGCAGGGTGGAGCGCATGCTGCAGACTGCGGCTGAACTGTACATACGCGGTCCACGCCATCCCTACTGGCTCATCCACGAATCGGGCCGGTTTATCGAACTGATGCAGGCTGCCGGTGCATCCGCCGCCTAATCTCGACGGTTCGTCTGCCGCCTGACGCGGGGGTGAGTGCCATGCTGCACCACCAGGAACGGCACCAATTCACCCTTTTCCCAGAAAAAGGGAAGCGGACAGATTGGCACGGGCCCTTTGGCCGCGAAATCTTGCGCGAGCCGGGCCAGCAGCGTGGCCCCGGTCTCACCGTGCAGATCGGCCACGATCAACACGTCCTGATGGGGAACAGCCACGCCGAGGGCATCCCCTGTCTTGCTGCGTTCCATCTCCTCCAGCATGGATGTGAGCAGCACGCGGCTGGCTGCATACCCGTCGCGCGGACTGATAAAAAAAATGCGGTTGGGTCCCACCAGCTGTGTCTTGATGGGAACGGGCATACCCTGCAGATTGGCCATCGCATGTCGGTGCAGCTCCTCCTCCGACCAGCCCGCTTCCGCCAACGCCTCCCGTTCAATCAGGGTATACCCCTCACCGTGGTCCAAGGCGTACAGGATGGCCGTCTCCTCCGTGTGCGGACGAGACACCCAGGGCCCGGAATTCTCCCGGAGCAGCGAGGCATGCCGCAGGACTGGATAGATCCGACTTTCCCGTCCGGCCAAGGTGCGATCAGCCGTCTGCCCGCGAACGGCGGCGAGCACGCGGGAGACAAATGCGTATAGAGCCGTCCGCCGCTCATCCGGCTTGTCCTCTACGCGGCGATAAAGCGGCTCCAACGGGATCGCGGACACGATTGGCGAGCCGTCCGCTCGCCGCATGATGCTGAGGCTGTCCTCCTCCGCTTCGCAAAACAGCTCGTCCGGCAGTTCCCTGCCGATCAGTTCGACGACCCGCCGCTTCAGTGACTGGCGCACATTGTTTGTCATGATGATTCCCCCTCGTTTGTCATATCTCACTCCCACGGCGGCCGGTCGTCCGGATCGGCGGCGGGCGGCGCTGCCGAGCAGGAACGGCTGCGTTCCTCAATCTCGCTTATGACCTCATGCAGGCTTTTGGGCTTGGCAAATTCCACAGGTGATACGCCCCGTTCAAACTGCAGCGCATCTCCTTCCAGCAGCACCACGTACCGGCCGTTTGTCTTGGCGATGTGCAGATTGATCCCGTAGTCGGCCAACAGTGCCCGCACCTGCATGTGGTCCAGCTTGAATTTCAGCTCTGCTTCCGGCTGCCGCTCGGTGATGATCTGCGCGGCTTCCATCACCGTGTCGTGTTCCCATTTTTCGGCCAGTTCCCGCTTGGGGCTGGCGGCGATCAGCTCGATCTCCTCTTCTGCCCGCAGCCGCTCCTCCGTTTCTTCCGGATAGACGTATTCGATGTGCTGACGGGCCAGTGACAGCACTTCTTCCGAGACGAGCTGGGTCAGCGTTTGCGGATATTCAATGAAACGCATAAATTCTTCAAAGTACCGGGCATGGGAAAATTGATGGATCTTCACGTGATACGGATCGTTCATCCCCTGCTCGACCATGTGCGGGTACATCATCGACTTCATGTTTTTCGCGCTGATCGCCATGTTGACGTTGGCGATCAGGCTGTGTTCATCAGTGATGATGGCCGTTTTCTGTTCAAAGTCGCATTTGAGTATGAATACGTACCGGTCGTCCAGCGTTTCCAGCCGTGTGCGGACGACCAGGAGCACCCCGCCCCTCACCTGGGATGTGCGCAGATAGGACTGAACCAGCTCCTGACAAGGTTCCCTGCTCTCCCCCGGCGTCTCTGCGGCCAAGAGCCGCTGCAGCAGGGCGTAATTGGGGTTGGACTCCAGCGGATGTCCCTCCTCCAGCACAAAGCGGCCCAGCTTGGTTGGGCTGGCTTCGCTCTTCGGGTTCGGCTCCACCTTGCGCTTGGCAATCCGGGCAAATTCCCCGTCCAAGAACGGGCGCAGCTCGCTTTTCTGGTATTCATCCCCGGACAAGAACCGGCTCATCCGAACGTGCTTGGCGCCTCCCTCTCCTTCCGGTTGTTCGATCAAAAAAAACGTCAGCCAATCGATGACAAAATTCATCCGTTCTTCGCTCCTGTCCCATATCTGAACGACATGATTATAGCAAAGCCGGAAAAAACGGTCAGGCGTTTTTCCGAAAATGGTATCATGGAGACAGGAGGGACACTTCATGTGGAAACAGCTTTGCGCCTGGTGGAACCTCAACGTGCGCGACAGACCGTACAAGCCCGGCACGCTGGTCGGCAGCTACCGGATCGAAGAGGTGCTGGGCATGGGCAGCTACGGAATCGCCTACCGGGCCGTCCATCTCCCGTCCGGACGGGTTGTCGTGATCAAACAGGTGAAGCCCAGCCTGCGCCGCTCCCCCAAGGGAGAAGCGATGCAGCACTACGAACAGCGAGTGCTGGCCGCCCTCTCCCACCCGCAGATCCCGCGCTGGCTGGAGTCGTTTCGGCACGGGAACGATTCGTTTCTGGTGATGTCATACATCGCCGGGCCGACGCTGGAAGAGCTGCTGTTCGAAGAGGGGACCGCGCTCAGTGAGTGGGAAGCGGCCCGCTTGATGCGGCAGGTGGGTGAGCTGGTCGCCTATCTGCACGAAAAAAACGTCATTCATCGCGACATCCGCATCCCCAACGTGATCTGGCAGGAAGGCAGGCTCCATCTGATCGACTTTGGACTGGCCCGATTCCGGGGAGACCCGCCCACCTACATCGCCCAGGACCTGAGTGACTATCCGGAGGAAAAACAGTTGAAGCGGCAAGTGGAGCCGACAAGCGACCTGTATGCCCTCGGCCACTTTTTCCTGTTTTTGCTCTACTCCGGGTATCGCGCAGATGAGAACCAGCCGGAGCGCAGTTGGGAAGAAGAGTTGACGCTCACCCCGCAGATCCGGGAGATGATCCGCCGCCTGCTGCAAATCGACCCGGCATACGACAGTGTCGAGGAGTGGCTCGCTGATCTGGATGGGTATTTGAACGTGAAAAAAGAGCAGTCCAATCGATGAACAATACCGATTGCGTCTGCTCTTTTTTGCTTACTCGTGAATCGGCTGCTTCTTGGCCGCTTCCATCTGCCGTTTCAGTTCCCCCGCTTCCCGGCGCAGCGTTTGCCGCTCGCTTTTGGAGAGGCGCTCGCCGCCAACAGGGCCGTTTACCAGCAGAGCTTCTTCATCCAATCGATCTTTGCGCATGGAGACCTCCTGTGGGCATCAATAGGTATTCCTTTTCCTACTTTGTACGAAAGCGTCCTTTCTTATGTACGCGGCCGCTGTTCTTTTTGCGCAGCTCAGAGGGATCGACCAGCGCACCGTACGACATCGCTTTTTCCACGATGGACAAACCGGTCTGCTTGGCAAACTTGCGGACGATAAACAACTCCTGCGGCGTGACAATGGAAAAGACCAGACCCGCCCGTCCCATCCGGCCGGTACGGCCGCTGCGGTGGATGTAGGTATCCGCATCGGGAGCGGGATCGTAATGGACGATGCATTCCACGCCCGGAATGTCAAGACCGCGGGCCGCCACGTCCGTGGTAATCAGGACGGGAAACGCACCGTTGCGAAACTGCTGCAAAGTATGGGCCCGCTCCTCCTTGCTGGCGTCACGGTGCAGCAACCGGCACGGCAGGTGGTGATATGTGAGCTTGGCGGTGATCTCCTCCACCTTGTCGATCTGATTGACAAACACGATCGACGCGCGTGCGTTGACGAGACGCAGCAGCCGACGCAGCGTGTCCGCCTTTTTGCGGGGATCGCTGACCAGGTACATGTGCGCCACACCCGCCGTGTTCTCCGGCGCCGCCGATCGGATCACCACCGGTTCGGCGGCAAGCGCCGAGGCAAGCTGCACCACCTGTTCTGATAAGGTAGCGGAGAAAAACAGCCGCTGCGTGTCCCGCATCGTCCGTTTCAACACGTCCTGGACCGGCCGCGAAAACCCTTCGTCCAGAAGACGGTCAGCTTCATCCACCACCACTGCTTTGACGGTGTGCACCTTTACTTTCCGCTGCTCAATCAGCTCCAGCAGACGTCCCGGTGTGGCGGCAATCAGCGCCGGCCGTTTTTTCAGGCGCTCCACCTGCCGCTTCACATCGACGCCGCCGATGATCGGCACCACGGTTGCCCCTTTTTTTGCGAGCAGCGGCTCCGCCTCTCTGGCAATCTGCATTACCAATTCATGCGTCGGTGCCAGCACCAGCACCTGCAGCTCCTTGGTGTCCGCTTCCACTTTGTCGATCAGCGGCAGCAGATAGGCCAGCGTTTTCCCCGTTCCCGTCGGCGATTCCACCAGAGCGTTTCGGCCGCTCTGAATGACGGGAATGGCATCCTGCTGCACGGATGTGGGCCGCTTCATGTTTCGTTCCTCAAGCGCTTCCAACAGCGGTGCGCTCAGCTTGAAATCAGCAAACGTGGTACTCACAACAATCCTCCTGGCAAGACATGATCATGGGTAAGCTTACCACAAATGACTGCCAAGCGAAACCGCCAATCAGGATGCCTCAACGCTTGATCCAACCCGTACGTCCACCTGATCCATCCGGCTGAAATCCGCCTGATGCCCTCAACGGTTGTTGGAATCGAGACGGGTTTCCCGTTTTTCCATTTTGTCGTGCCGATCTTTCTCGCTGTGCTGGTTGTGCGTCCCGGGCGGATTTTTCATGTACTCTTCCACCTGTTGTTGAAATTCCTTGTCATAACCGCGCATGCGCCTCACCTCCTGCAGTTAGTCTGTCCGCCAACGCTCCCGCTGTCCCCTGAAACTTTTTTCCCGTCCGATCGTCAAACTTATACGACAAAAATAAATATGAATGTAGGGAAGATTACGCATGACCACCTTGTCACGAACCTTGACGCGGAAGCGAAGGCAGCGGCGCAGCCGGCGGTGGAACTGGTTCTGGCGGTTGACGGCTGTCTGCACGTTCACGTTTTCCACCCTTGCCCTGGGAGGCGCGCTCTTTCTGTTTTGCACGGATACGGGCGATGAGCTGCGGGAATGGGCAGCCGGCACGCTGCTGACAACGCAGCACGACTACTGGGCACCGTACACGTTTTTGCCCGACGACAAACTGGAAGAACTAAAAAGACAGATTCGCAATCCTGTCGTCATTAATTCGGTGGCGGACACGAAGCAGCCGGGCGTCCGGCCGGTCGACATCCCCGCGCCGGAAAAGCCAAGGGAGCTGATCGAGATCGAGGAGATCGACGAAGCGCGCGGCAGTTATTATTTCAAAGGCAAGCTGATGTACATCAGCGATCCCAACCGCGTCCATCTGGTCGTCACCACGCGCAAAGACCGGGGCGATCTTCTCGACGAGTTCGCCAAGAAGTACAACGCCATCGGGATCGTCAACGCCAGCGGGTTTTACGACCCGGACGGCTACGGCAAGGGAACCAAAGCGTACGGCGTGGTGATCAAGGACGGCAAAATCCTGCAGGGGTACAACCCCAAGAGCGGGGAAACAGCCTTGGGCATCACTTACGACGGCAGGCTGGTGACCGGCAATTACTCCGCCCAGGAGTTGGTAAACATGGGCGTTCGGGACGCGATGAGTTTCCGGCCGCAGCTCATCGTCAACGGCAAAAACCTGTTTGCGGACAAGCCCGCCAAAAGCTGGGGGATACAGCCGCGCACCGCTGTCGGCCAAAAAGCGGACGGCACCATCGTGTTCCTGGTCATCGACGGACGGCAGCCCGGCCACTCCATCGGGGCCAGCATGAACGACGTCGCGGAAATCCTGGCAGCACGGGGCGTCGTCAATGCGATGGCCATGGACGGCGGGTCCAGCTCGATGATGCTGTACAACGGGGAAGCCATCACCAGGACATCCTGCCCGTACGAACGCGGCCGCTTTTTGCCCAATGCATGGGCCGTCTACTAAGACCAACCGTTGTCCGGTTTGACCCACGCCCCATCCGCCGCATTCCACCACGCCGCATGGTCAGTCTCACGCATCAAAAACAGGCAGCCCGCTTACAGAAGCGTCGGGCTGCCTGTTTTGCATCCACTCGATTCGCCTGGCGTCTAGATTTATTTCCAGGAAAACACTCATGATTTCCGCTTGTTTAGCGACTCCAGGTTTACTCGTTCAAAGAAGGTGGGCTTGTACCGGCTGGCGTAACTCTCTCCGGCGATGATCAGCTCGTCCAGCCGTATGCGCAATTCCTGCAGCGTAATGCCCTCCATCGCCGTGTTTAATATAACCGCGCGAGCCATTTGACGCAGGCGGTGCACATCGTGCTCCAACGCTTTGCCCAGCAGCTTCCCGCTGTGGACGATCTCCGAGCGGTGGTTGTAGGAGCGCTTGACAAACTGGGCCACCTGTTCCCGTTCGGCAAACGTATCCCCGAAGTAATAGGCCATGCGCAGCCGCAGCTTGTAGGTGATCTCTCCTTTTTTGCCGTCGGGCACAAACAGCGATTCCAGCGCAATCCACAAGTCCAGCAGTTGATCCTCCAGATTTTTCTTCTCCAGGGAGAGGGCGTAGCGGCGAACGGCCAGTTGAGGCAAAGACGGCTTGTCCCAGATGAGGGACTGAAAAATTTCTTCGGTCCGCTCGTCGAAGATAAATTTCTTCCCGTCATTGGACCGCTTCAAATAGGTGATCCCAAACACCGGCGGCTGGGCCGTGATGATGTACGGGATGGAGCAGATGCCGTCCAATGCCGCCAGGTTCAGCTTTTGTTCAATTTCTTCGATCCAGGCTTGGTCCTGCCTTACCTTCAAATCAGGGTATTCGGCAAACAAAAACAGGCTGTCCGCCCTTACTTTGCGGTCAAACAGCAGACGGCTCTCGTCCATTTGATTTTTAAGAAAACGGGAGGCCAGCTTGTACAGTTTTTCCTCTCCCGACAGCAGCAGAAACGACTGAGGCAATTCAATCCGAACCGGTCTGAGCGTCGTTGAGTTAAAGACCGGGGCAATCAGATACGGCATGGGCGTCTCTCCTTTCCGGCTCTTTACAGGTGCGTCCGGCCGACGGGCAGTCTTGGTTCAGCCCAAAAAGATTACATAATAAATGTTATGTCATCTACTCTGCAGTCTGCAACATGCTTCCTTATAGAATACCAGCAATTCCTATGGTTCGTCATCCTGCTTGTCCGGCATGCTATACAAAAAGGAGTTGATATGATGATGGACAAGGATCGCGTACGCGAAGAAAATCCCCATCAAATGTACAACAACACCTACCAACCCATGGAACAGACCGGCGAGCCGATGCCCGGCTCCAAAAAGGTAAAGCAGGCGAATCACTCGCGCCAGGTAAAGACGAGGGAAGGCTGATCCGCTGAGCCTTCCTGTTTTTTACAATCAAATGATTGAATTGTCCCACAAGGATGAACTATCATGAATACAGTATCCTTGGATGGAGGTCAACCAATCATGATTCTCATTCCGCTTTCGGGCGGCAGCCCACTTCCGCACAAAATCAGCTACAGTGTTTCTCCCTTGTACGAGTTGGCGGCAAGCCTCCACGCACTGGCTCAGGAAACGCCCGACCCGCGTCTGGCCGACTGGGCCGCGGACGTACTGGCCGGCTTTCGTGCCGCCCGCATCTCATCAGACTGGGAATACTTCCGTCCGATGTTTACCCGCGCCATTCCCGACTCGTTTGATCCTGTGCAAACGCGAGGCGTGATGGCCGTTGACGATCAATACAATTACTTCTTCACGCTGTCCGAAGAAGCGTTTGTGGACAACCTGCGGCCGATGCTGGACGCATGGGAGACTCGCTGTGAGGATGTTCCGCTGGCAGCTGACCTTCGGGAAGACCCTGCGTTTGTTAAAGGGCGCTTCAATCTGTTTCTCTCCACCTACTGGCAGCTTTTTTTCGCCTCGCAGTGGGAGGCGTTGGCGCCCCGGTTTGTACGGGAAGCGGAACGCATCCATCTGTCGCTGCGGTCACTGGATGAGATCACGTCCTATTTGCGGATAATCGATCCCCGCTTCCGCTATGACGACGAGCAGGAACAGCTCGTATGGGAAAACGGAGATCCCGGCGCTCAACCCGTCCAGCAGTTGGTCCTCTCCCCCAGCCATTTTTACACTGCCGCTGCTTCTCTCATTAAAAAAGGGGAAACTGCTCACCTGCTTTATCGTTTTGAACAATGAAAAACGCCCTGTTAAGGGCGTTTTGCGTATTGCAGCATGTGCGCAACGATTAACCGATCCAGTTGTTGACTCATCCTCACAATTTTAGGGTCGTTAAAATTGTAACCGGCATCTTTGGCTGCGCGTTCCAGTTGCTGCCGCAGATCATCAATCTTCTTCTGCGTAATTTTCATGCTGCCAGACCCCCACCGACTCAGTCAACCACTATTTTACATTAATTGATAATGCATGGAAAGAGGAGAATGCCAGCGAGAACGCATCAAAAAAAGGAAGCCCCGCATCTGTTGCTGATGCAGGGCATGTTGTGCGTTTACTTGTTCAGCACGTGAATCGGATGGCCGAGAGCCAGTTCCGCAGCTTCCATCGTCACTTCGCCCAGGGTCGGGTGAGCGTGAATGGTGAGCTCGATGTCTTCCAGCGTCGCTCCCATCTCGATGGCCAGACCAATTTCGGCGATAATGTTGGACGCCTCCGGTCCGACAATCTGGGCGCCCAGCACCAGGTTGGTGCCTTTTTCGGCGATCAGTTTCACGAAGCCTTCACCGGCATTGACAGACAGCGCGCGGCCGTTCGCGGCAAACGGGAAGCGGCCCGCCACGTAGTCGATGCCCTGTTCTTTGGCTTCTCTTTCGCTGATCCCGACGCTGGCGATCTCCGGATCGGAGAAAACGACAGCGGGGATGGCCTTGTAGTCCACTTCGGACGGAAGACCGGCGATTGCTTCCGCCGCTACTTTGCCCTCGTAGGACGCCTTGTGGGCCAGAGCCGGACCGGCAACGATGTCCCCGATCGCGTAGACGTTGGGGATGTTGGTGCGGCCCTGTTTGTCCACCACAATGTAGCCGCGATCGGTCAGGTTCATGCCGATGTCGCGTACGCCCAGTTCGTCCGTGTTGGGACGGCGGCCGACGGTTACCAGCACGTATTCTGCATCAAACTGCTTCTGCTCTCCTTTTACTTCCGCAGTGACGACCACGCCGTCTTCCTTTTCCTCCATGCCTTGGGCGAGCGCTTTGACATTGATGTCCACGCCCAGCTTTTTCAGCTTGCGTTCTACCAGGCGGGTCATCTCCGGCTCGAATCCCGGCAGGATTTGGTCAGAGCCTTCCAAAATGGTTACCTTGGTGCCAAACTTGGCAAAGACGGTACCCAGCTCAATTCCGATGTAGCCGCCGCCGATTACGACCAGGCTCTTCGGAATTTCCGTCAGAGACAGGGCTTCCGTCGAGGAGAGCACGCGCTTGCCAAACGGGAACGCCGGCAGTTCGATCGGACGGGACCCCGTCGCGATGATGCAGTGGTTAAAACGGTAGCGGTTCACGTCGTAACCGTGGAAGACCCGTACTTCGTTTTCGTTGACAAACAGCGCTTCGCCGGGGATTACCTGAATCTTGTTGCCCTTGAACAGCGAAGCAACGCCGCCGGTCAACTGCTTGACGATGCCGTTTTTCCATTCCTGGACTTTGGCGAAGTCCACTTTTACGTTTTCCATGGTAATGCCCATGTTCGCCGTGTGCTGAGCATGCTCATACGTGTGAGCGGCGTGAATCATTGCTTTGGACGGAATGCAGCCGACATTGAGGCACACACCGCCCAGGTCTGCTTTCTCCACCACGGCGACGGATTTGCCCAGTTGGGCGGCGCGAATGGCCGCCACATAACCGCCCGGACCGGCGCCGATGACGAGAACGTCAACTTCTGTGGTAAATTCCCCTACTACCATTGTTGTTATCCCTCCATGACGAGCAGCGTCGGATTCTCCAGGAGCTGCTTCACGTAGTTGACGAAACGCTGCGCCGGTTCGCCGTCAATCAGGCGGTGGTCAAAGCTGAGCGACAGGGACAGCACTTGTCCGACCACGATTTCGCCGTTTTTCACTACCGGTTTTTCGCTGATGCGGCCTACACCGAGAATGGCAACTTCCGGGTAGTTGATGATCGGCGTGAAGAACATGCCGCCAGCGGAACCGATATTGGTGATGCTGAAGGTGGAGCCTTTCAGCTCGTCTGCCGTCGCCTTGCGTTCGCGCGATTTCTTCGCCAGTTCACTGATTTCGCCGGCGATTTCAAAGATGGATTTGCGGTCTGCCGCTTTGACAACCGGCACCAACAGACCGTCGTCGGTGGAAGTGGCAATGCCGATGTTATAGTACTTTTTGTAGACGATCTCTTGTTTTTCTTCGTCGATGGAAGCGTTCAGTTCCGGGAACTTTTTCAGTCCGGCCACGACCGCCTTGACGATGAACGGCAGATAGGTCAGTTTTACACCGCGCTCCTCTGCCAGCGGTTTGGCTTCCTTGCGCATGGCCACCAGCTCGGTGACATCCACTTCGTCGAAAATGGTAACGTGCGGAGCGGTGTACGCCGATTTGACCATTGCTTTGGCGATGGCTTTGCGAATGCCTTTGAGCGGAACGCGCTCCTCCACTTCGCCTGCTTGTGCAGTGTAGTGTACGGTCGGTGCAGCAGCCGCTTGCTGTACGCCGGTCGGCGCTTGATCTGCAGGTGCAGCCGCTTCAGCCTGCGCTTGGGCAGCTTGAGCTTGTGCGGGTGCCGCGCCGCCTGCGAGGAAGCGGTCTACGTCTTCGCGCGTGATGCGGCCCAATTTGCCGGTGCCTGGCACCAGTGCGAGCTGAACGCCTTTTTCCCGCGCGTATTTGCGCACGGACGGCGTTGCCAGCACGTGTTTGCGGTCTACAGGTGCTGCTGCTGCAGTCGCCTGCGCCATCGGCGTGTCGATCGGCTGGTTGGCGTTGGCGCTTACTTGGGAGCCAATGTCGCAGCCCGGTTCCATCTTGTCTTCTTTTGCGGGCTCGGCCGCAGCCGGAGCTTCTCCATGACCGTGATCCGGCAGGTTGGGCAGTTCGCCTTCGACTTCAAATTCGATCAGCGGATCGCCGACGACGGAAACGGTGCCCTCGGTCACTTTCAGTTCCAGCACTTTCCCTTTGACCGGAGACGGTACTTCCACGACCGCCTTGTCATTTTGCACTTCCATGATTACTTGGTCTTCTTCAACGGTATCCCCCGGCTTCACGTGCCATTTGACGATTTCGCCTTCATGGATGCCCTCGCCAAGCTCCGGGAGTCTGAATGTAAAACGACTCACGTTATCTCCTCCTTAAAATAAACGCTCCGACGTAATCGCTCACAGGTGTGCCTAAAGAAGGCGGAAAGCTGATCTTTCCGCCGCATGTGCAGTTCAATCGTTAAAAGTCGAGAACTTGCGTCAGGCCGTCCACGACGCGTTTTACATCAGGCAGCCAGATGTCTTCTGCCTGCGCGAACGGGTATACCGTATCCGGCGCGGCCACGCGAAGCACCGGCGCTTCCAGGTGCAGGATGGCGCGTTCGTTGATTTGAGCGATGATTTCGGCAGCTACGCCGGAAGTTTTTTGCGCTTCCTGCACGACGATGGCACGGTTGGTCTTTTTCACCGATTCCACGATCGTGTCGATGTCGATCGGATTGATGGTGCGCAGGTCGATCACTTCCACTTTCGCGCCGCGCGCCTTCTCGATCTCTTCCGCCGCTTTCAGGCTGGTATGAACCATGGCGCCATAGGTGATGATGGTAACGTCGCTGCCTTCCTTCACCACATTGGCCTTGCCCAGCGGGATGGTGTACTCGCCCTCCGGCACCTCCTGACGGAAGGAGCGGTACAGTTTCATGTGCTCCAGGAACACGACCGGATCGTTGTCGCGGATCGCGGAGATCAACAGCCCTTTTGCATCGTACGGGTTGGACGGGATGACCACTTTCACGCCAGGCGTCTGCAGAATCAGGCCTTCCAGCGAGTCAGCGTGCAGCTCCGGAGTTTTCACGCCGCCGCCAAACGGGGAGCGGAACGTGATCGGGCTGTGGAAGCGCCCGCCGGAACGGTAGCGCATCCGGGAAGCCTGGGACGCGATCGCGTCAAAGGTTTCAAACACAAAACCAAAGAACTGGATTTCCGCAACCGGACGGAAGCCGTTGACGGACAGACCCACGGCCAGACCGCCGATACCGGACTCTGCCAGCGGCGTGTCAAACACGCGATGTTCACCGAACTCAGCTTGCAGACCTTCTGTCGCGCGGAAGACCCCACCGTTTTTCCCTACGTCTTCCCCGAAGACGAGAACGGTTTCGTCGCGCTTCAGTTCACAGCGCAATGCATCCGTGATGGCTTGAATCATAGTCATTTGTGCCATGGCTTACTTCGACTCCTTCGCCAGATATTCTGCCTTCTGCTCTTCCAGCGCCGGCGGCAGTGTTTCAAACATGACGTCGATCAGTTCGCTCACTTTCATCTTCGGCGTTTCGTCCGCTTTCTTGATGGCGTCGGCAACCGCCTGTTTCGCTTCTTCAATGACGGCTTCTTCGTCTTTTTCGCTCCACAGACCTTTGCTTTCCAGGAACTTGCGGAAGCGGATCAGCGGGTCTTTTTGCTCCCACTCGCCTTGCTCTTCCCCGGTGCGGTAACGGGTCGGGTCATCGCCGGCCATGGTGTGCGGACCATAGCGGTAGGTAAGCGCCTCGATCAGAGTAGCGCCCTCACCGTTGATGCCGCGCTGTTTCGCTTCTTGGACAGCGTGGTAAACGGCCAAGACGTCCATGCCGTCTACACGCGCGCTGGCGATACCGGCTGCAACCGCTTTGACCGCGATATTCTCAGCAGCGGTTTGTTTCTCAAACGGAACGGAGATGGCGTAGCCGTTGTTTTGCGAGAAGAAGATCACCGGCAGTTTGTAGACGCCGGCAAAGTTCATGCCTTCGTAGAAGTCGCCCTGAGAGGTAGCACCGTCGCCAAAGTAGGTGATGGCCACGCGCTTTTCGCCGCGCAGCTTGTACCCCATGGCAACGCCGGCAGCTTGGGTACATTGAGCTGCGATGATGATTTGCGGCATCAGCACATTGACGTCTTCGGGGATGCGGCCGCCTTCAATATGCCCGCGGGAGTACAGGAACGCCTTGTACAGCGGGAAGCCGTGCCACACCATTTGCGGGATGTCGCGGTAGCTCGGCAGGATGAAGTCTTCTTTGGACAGGGCCGCTTCCGATCCGATCATGCACGCTTCCTGACCGGCCACAGGGGCGTAGAAGCCGAGACGGCCTTGACGGTTCAGGCTGATGGCACGCTGGTCCCACACACGGGTAAAGACCATTCTGCGCATCAGTTCACGCAGTTCATCATCGGAGAGCTTGGGCATCAGGTCAGGACGAACAACCGTACCGTCTGGAGCAAGGATTTGCAGCGGGGTGTTGTTGCCTGTTTTTTCAACAGCAGTTTTCACACTCATCACTTTCACCTCGTCACTGGTATCGTGGAAACGAGACAGCCCCTCACCGACACCGGCGCAACCAAGCCGCGCTCGTGCAGAAAGGGAAAACTGCCTAAAAAACATTGGGGAAATTTCACCTGTGCTGAAAGTGCTTACAAACACGATCGCACACCCTGTTATATCTCAGTACAATCATCTGTTTAACGTGTTATACTATTGATATTACAGGGTTTATTTCCTTGCTGTTATCATTTACTATAAAATCTGTATCAGTTTTTTTCAAGGCTAAGTTCGGAAATTCCTGCACTTAGGAGGCGGATCGCCATGTCCGACTATGTAAAACGTACAATTGTCAAAGAAGAAGTGCCCAGCCTTCACGTGGACACTCCCCGTTCCGTCAAGGTATACCTTCCGCCCGGATACAACGAACTGCTCTCATATCCAGTCGTCTACTGCCAGGACGGCAACGATTTTTTTACCATGGGCCGGATTGCCACCATCGCCAATCAACTGATCCTGGAAGATGGGGTGGAGCCGTTTCTCATCGTCGGCGTATCCGTGGAACGAAGCAAACGGACGAGTGAATACTCCCCCGTCGGTTCGCGCCATGACGGATACAAACGCTTCTTTACAGACGAACTGCTCCCCTACATCGAGGAGCGTTATCCGGTGCGTCGCGATCCAAAATCCCGCGTCCTGGCGGGCGACTCGCTGGGTGGAACAGTCTCCCTGCACATCGCGCTGGACCGTCCTGATCTGTTTACACGCGTGCTGTCTCTCTCCGGCGCTTTTTTCCAGCCGACTCTGGATCGGATCGCTCAGGAATCCACTCTCTCCTGGCTGGACATCTGGATGGTGGTCGGGCTGGAGGAAACTGCTGTGGAGACACATATCGGCACATTTGATTTTGTGGAGTGGAACCGCGCCGCCCGGCAGTCGCTCATGGAAAAGCATGCTGCCGTGTCGTATCGCGAAAAACCGGGTAACCACGTTTGGGGACTGTGGCAAAAGGAACTGCCGGACGGTCTGCGCCACTTTTTTCCCGCCCTGCCGCTGTAAAAACGGCGTCGCGTTCCCTCAGTACAATCCGTTGATTTCCCGAATATCCGCATACGGGTAGTAGCTGCCATCCGTCAGGTATACACCCTGATGGGTGGCTTTTTCAATTTCACCCGCCACCTGTCTGGCGTCACTCAACACAATGTTGACGATCCTGCTTTCGTCCCGCTGCATCTGACGCTGCACCAACTGGCGCTGTTTGGGGGAAATCATCGTCATCCCTCTTTCTTTTCCCTATTGTTGGCTACCTATAGTATTGCTCGCTTCGGGCGATTTACTCCCCGAAAGCGGACGCCCTCCTCCCGCACATTTCTTGTTGACGGTCAATTTCAACATTGCTATACTTTTTAACGTTCGTTTTACTTTATCCAATTAAATAATTAAACAAGTAAAATGGTAAAACCTTATGCGGAAGCGGGTACGTCACTGTTCTATTGCACACATTCCCGCTTGTCCGGTTTTGTACGGCCGGGACCCCGCCTTTACGGATGGGCTGACATCAAGGTATGACTTCATGACTGTGGAGGGATTCCAATGAGTTCGCAAAAATGGGGCTTCTGGCTGCTGACCGCCTTCGTGGTGGGAAACATGGTCGGTTCCGGCATTTTCATGCTGCCCAACACGTTGGTGCAAGCGTCCAGTCCGCTCGCTGTGCTGTTCGCCTGGCTGCTGACCGGGTTTGGCGTGCTGATGATCGCGCTCGTCTTCGGCAACCTGTCCGTCCGCCGGCCCGATTTGACTGCCGGCCCGCAGAGCTACGCCCGCGCCATGTTTGATAATCCGCGCGCCGGAAAGGTTGCCGGCTTCAGCATGGTTTGGGGGTACTGGGTGGCAAACTGGGCGGGCAATGTCGCTGTTATCACCACGTTTGCCGGGTATCTGTCCGCATTTTTCCCGATTATGCAGGACAAAACCGTCCTGTTCTCGCTCTTTTCCTTTCCGGTGGAAAAAGGAAAGTTCACGACATTTCTCGTCTGCACCGCGCTGTTGTGGGGCTTCCACACCTTGCTGGTGAAGGGGCTGAACGGCGCCGGCAAGCTGAACTTCCTGTCCACCGCCACCAAGGTATTGGGATTCGTGCTGTTTATCGTCGTCTGCCTGTTTGCCTTTAATGCAACCAACATGGGCGATTTCTATGCCCCGATCACGGATAAAAACGGTGCAGTGTACGATCTGCCCGGTCAGATAAACATGGCGATGGTGGCTACACTGTGGGCCTTCATCGGGATTGAATCGGCCGTGGTCCTCTCCGGCCGGGCCCGTTCCCAACGTGACGTGCGGTCGGCCACGATCGCCGGGCTGCTGATTTCGCTCGTCCTGTACATGGGCATCACCTTCCTGACGATGGGGGTCCTGCCGCTCGAACAACTGCGCGTGTCGGACAAGCCGCTGGTAGACGCCTTGTCCCAAGTCATCGGCAGCACCGGCGGGATCGTCATGGCTGTGCTGGCCATCATTTCGCTGATCGGCAGCACAATCGGTTGGCTCCTGATCGGAGCAGAGCCGCCGTTTCAAGCGGCCCGCGCCGGCATGTTCCCCGCTTCGTTTGCCAAGGTAAACGCCAGCGGGAGTCCGGTTCGCTCGCTGACCGTTACGAATCTCATGTCGCAACTGTTCATTTTTTCGACGATCTCCGGCACGATTGCCGAAGCGTACCACTTTGTCATCACGGTGGCAACACTGGCCATCCTCCTGCCCTATCTGGCTTCTGCCATTTTCCAGCTGAAGCTGGTGGTTGTCGGTCAGACGTATGAACGGCAGCCGGCCGCACGCCTCTTTGATGGTGTGGTGGCTGTGCTGGCTGTGCTGTTCTCGCTCTGGGTCATCAAGACGGGGACAGCCGACATGAAAACGCTGCTGTTCGGACTGGCTCTCTACGCAGTCGGGCTGCTGCTCTATCCGGTGATGAAGCCGCGACAGACGACAGTAAGCACTCCCTCGCCGCAGGCAAGCACCGAACTACAGTGATATATAAAGAAAAAAGGCATGTCCATCAGGGCATGCCTTTTTTTACGATATTTAAGGAAGAAACTGATCTTCCCATCGGTCCCAGGCTGCAAGGCCTGCACATTGATCAAAGGTGGAGACCGAACTACCCAGCTGTTTGCCGCCCGCCCGCGTCGCGTTTTGGAGCGGACGCTTTCCGCTTCCTTGCTGGTCGTCAAGAGAGCGGGCGGGCCCCATCACCCATGCGGCACAGACTTTGTCTACACACTGATGAACAAAAAAAGGAACAAAAAAACGCCTCCCGCTTCCGGAAGACGTATGGTGTACGCGTAATGGCGGATGGGGTGGGATTTGAACCCACGAGACGGCTCAACACCGCCTACACGATTTCCAATCGTGCTCCTTCGGCCACTCGGACACCCATCCGTATTCGTGACGAGTGATAGTATACCCTGTTTTTTAAAGCAAATCAAGAGGGCTCGTGGATTTCAGGCAAAAAAAATATGCAGCAGGATGGACACAGGCTGCACGTTTCCGCCGCTGCTTCGTCAGGGCGATGCGCTTGATCACACGCGTCTTGCTGACGTTTCACACTTTGCGCATTGCACAGCGATTTTTCTGTTGGTAAGATGAAGAAGACACTTTTACAAGTAAGGAGACTGCCCCGCATGAAGGTAAAAATCACCCGCAACGCTGCGAAGCAATTGAAAGCTGTGCTGGATCAAGAAGAAGACAAAGAGCTGAAACTGCGCGTCTACATCACGCATAAGCACGGCGACCACGCCCATTACGGCCTGGCGCTGGACAAGCCCGGTGCCGACGACGAGGTCGTCTCCACCGACAAGGAGATCGACGTGATCGTCAACAAAAACGAGCCGCTGCTGGATGGCGTAAAAATTGACTACCTGTACCTGCCGGAAGAAGGCTACGTCATCACCAATCCGTCCAAAGGCAATCACGGGGATCACTGATTCCAACGAAAAAGCTCTCTGCACGACAACCTGCGCAGAGAGCTCTTTTCTTTGTTTAGCAAAATTGAACAACGCGTTTCTATGATGTAACGGACAACAACTCGTCGGGAACATCGCACAGCAGCGGGCTGATTCGGCCCGCTTCGTGCAGGATCAACAGCCGGTGAACGGGACGGGTCATCGCCACGTACAGCAGTTTGGCGTCCCACTCGCTGTCCGTGTATCGCTCCACATCCAAGAGGATCACTGCGTCAAACTGCAGCCCTTTGGTCAGATACGCCGGCATGACCGTTACACCTCCGGGGTATCGGCTGTCTTTGGAGCCGAGCAGGACCAGTTCGCTGATCGCGCCGCGCAGCGCCTTGTGCGCCTGTTTGCTCTCTTCGGCTGTCTTGGTGACGATGGCGACGGTCTGAAAGCCTTCTTCTTGCAATTCCCGGACAAGCCGTGCCGTTTGTTCCCATTTTTCGGCCGGAGCCGCATACGACAGCATCTTCGGCTTTTCTCCGTGCCGCAGCACCGGCCTGGCCATCACCGACTCGGGCAGGCGAATCCTGCGCAGCACCTCGTTGGCACAGCGCATGATCTCAATCGTGGACCGATAGCTTTGCGCCAGCGTGTAATACGCAGCGGGAGGCTGGACAAACACACCGCCTGTCAATTCGTCCCACGTCTGCAGGCCCCGGTAGCCGTGGATGCCCTGTGCGATGTCGCCCACCACGGTCAAGGACTGCCGCTTCGTCACCAGGGCGATCACGGCAATCTCCAAGGCGCTCAGATCCTGCGCCTCGTCCACCACCGTATGGTCGAACTGCCCCGCCTGTTCGAGCCCGTCCACCAGATGGCGCAGGTACAACAGCGGCGCCACGTCTTCCGGCTCGATCCGCTCGTTGGCAAAAAGCGCCTCCGATGATTGACAGACGTCCGCAATGACGCTGTCCTCCACGTCATCCGGCGCCAGGCGTCTGAGCAGCGTCTCATCCGTGATCAGCTTCCGGTACGCCGCGAATACATCCACCTGCGGGAAGGACGACAAGTACTTCTCCAGAATCTGTTCCATCATCCGCTCAAACCTTGTCAAACCCTGTTTGTCCAAATCAATCCGCATCTCGCGCAAATGGGCAAACAGCTGCTTGTTCATCTCCTGCTTCAGATGCTTGCGCAGCGCCTCGAGGCGCTTTCGGTAGGGCAGGTGGCCGAACTGGCCGGTAAACAGTTCCCGGATCGTCTCTCCGCTGATGGAAAAGACCTGTTGGGTCCGGCTGTAGACAAAGCTCAACTTTTTAAACGGGATTTCCGTCTCCGCCAGATAGCGCAGATAGTTATCCAAGGCAGCCTTGCAGGCGAGCGAGCCTTTGAACCGCAGGCGGTTTTGCGTCATCTCCCGTTCCCGCCGGTCCTGTCCTTCCTCGAAAAACAGGCGCAGCAGCTTCTGCGGGTCGGTGATGCGCCAGCCTTTGGGCAGAAGCGGCTTGGCCAGCTTGGCCGCCCAGTCCAAGAACGTGGCCTGCTGGACGTCATCCACCCCCAGTTCCGGAAGCACGTCCGATATGTAGTTCAGAAACAGGCGGTTCGGCGCAAACACCATGAATTTTTTCGACATCATCGTATCCTGGTAGTTGTAGATCAGGTAGGAGAGGCGGTGCAGCGCGATGGTGGTCTTCCCGCTCCCGGCCACCCCCTGGACGACGATGGGACGGTCTTTGTCCGCCCGAATGATGTCGTTTTGTTCGGACTGGATGGTCGCCACGATGTCCTTCAGCCGACTGTCGTTGGTCTGGTTGAGATTGGCGGCGAGGAACTCATCGATATACCCTTCCTCGAGAAACTCGTCGGGATGGCCGATACCCCGGCGGATCGTCTCCTTGACCGCCCCGTCGTAGATGCCGGTAATCTTTCCCTTCTCAATCGCAAAGTTGCGCTTCAGGCGAACTTCTCCACGGACGATGCCCTTGTCGGTCCGGTAGAAGGCGTCCTTGCTTTCGCCGCTGTAGTACAGGCTGGCAATCGGAGCCCGCCAGTCCACGACCAGCGCATCAAACGTATCGCTGCGGACAATGCCGCGCTTGCCGATATAGACGATGTCCAGTTCGTATGTCTCATCCTTGAGAAAGTCCACCCGGCCGAAGTAAGGTTTGTCTTTCCCCTGGTCTTCCAGATACCGCAGTTCCTTGGCCTTTTTGTACCCGACCACCTGCTTCACGTAGTCGTCGGTCACTTCCCTTACTTCCTCGCGCAGTATCTCGATCTCCCGTTCAATGGCGGACACCGTTTCATCCAGCCGCTTTTGTTCCTGTTCGTAATCGGGATGCCGAATCGTCACGTCCATCCTCCCTTCGCTTCAATCGCGCTGGCGTCAGCCCACATGCCGGCCCAGCCAGACTCCGGCTCCGCAGGCCAACAGCCCAATGCCGACGCTGAGCAGCACGTACGCCAATCCGCGTCCAATGTTCCCGTCGCCAAAAAAGGTGATGACCTCCAGAGAAAAGGTAGAAAAGGTCGTAAAGCCGCCCAACAGCCCGGTGGTAAAAAGCAGGTACAGCTCCGGCGGGAGAAACCCCCGCTCCTTTCCCCAGGCGTACAAAAGACCGATGCAAAACGAGCCGACAACATTGGCTCCCCACGTACCTGCCGGCCAGCCCGGCTGATTCAGCACCAGGCCCAATCCATACCGCACGATTGATCCGACAGCGCCCCCCACTGCCACAGCAAGCCACGACATGCGCATTCCTCCCTGTTCGCTCCGTTTCGTCGTAGAAAAAGACATCCAAGCGAAGCGCGTGGATGCCTTTTTGTGCCAGTACACGTTATCTTAATGTTTGGGACCGTTGTCCTCAAGATCTTCCACATAGCGGATCGATTCCAGGTTAGCCCGCAGGGACGCCTTGACAGCGTCGATGTACTTGCGCCGCAGTGCCTGCTGCTCCTGTTTTTCATCGTCGGTCAGGCCTTGTTCGCGGGATTTCTTGGCCAACTCGTTGATCCGTTTGATTTCCGCGTCGGTTACCACAGCCTCTCCCCCTACTCTCTGTAATGCCGCTCTATTATAACACATCGGCGGCACAACGCAAGCGAAAGGATATACACTGGCCTGCCCCGCTGTCTTGGCTGCCGTCTACTCTCCGACGGGAACAGCCAAGCGCTGTCCGGGGTATATGTCGGAGTTGTCCAGTCGGTTCATCTTTTTGATCGCGTACACCAGTTCGCGCACCTCCATGTCGGCTTCGTCCTGGTGCTCAACGGCAATTTTCCACAAGCTGTCACCCTTCTGAACGGTCACTACCTTCACAGGCACGATCGACGACGACTCCGATGCGAACACAAGTTCTGTCAGGAAGTAAAAAAAGAGAGAGAATACCACGAAAAAGATCAATGCCCCACCGCGTCTCACACCAGTGCGGCTATGGCGCTCCTGTTTTTTGGTGAAACGGTTGTGTGCGGATACAGCATGCATGATACCATCCCCCTGCAAACATACGTTCTATATTCTTGTTTTCATCATAATGCGAACATGTGTTTTGTGTCAAGCGAAATCGAACTAACGTTTGTCGAACGCAAGATCCCATGGTACAATATAGAAAACATGTTCGAGAAAACAGGGGTGTGGTCCATGTCCAAGCTATCCAGCAGACAACAAGCCATTATCGATTTCATTCGCAAGGAAGTCCGCGACAAGGGATATCCGCCGTCCGTTCGTGAAATTGGCGAGGCCGTCGGGTTGGCCTCCAGCTCCACCGTCCACGGTCACCTGGCCCGTCTGGAAAAGAAAGGATTGATCCGGCGCGACCCCACCAAGCCGCGCGCGATTGAGCTGTTGACCGATGGCGACCGCTATCAGGATGACTATGAAGTATCCGTCGTGCGAGTGCCCGTCATCGGGAAGGTAACGGCCGGGCAGCCCATTACGGCCGTGGAACACGTGGAGGATTACTTCCCCCTGCCGGAACACATTGTCACCTCGGACAAGGTGTACATGCTTCGCGTGTCGGGTGACAGCATGATCGAGGCAGGCATCCTCGACGGCGACTACGTCATCGTGCGCCAGCAAAACGTGGCCAACAACGGCGACATTGTCGTGGCGATGACCGATGAGGACGAAGCCACCGTCAAGCGGTTCTTCAAGGAGAAAAACCACTTCCGCCTGCAGCCGGAGAATTCCACGATGGAGCCGATCATCCTGGACTCGGTCACCATTCTGGGAAAAGTCATCGGAGTGTACCGGTTGATTCACTAGGAAAACGAATAGCCCGTATCTTTCCCGACCATCGTCGAAAGATACGGGCTCGTTTTTTCTATGGCGCTGTCAGACCGGCACGATCCGGTGCAGGAATTGCATCTCGCCCCCTTGGAGCATGATCTACAGGGCGGCGATGAAAAACCAGATGATCATCACGATTTGCAGGACGACCTTGACGACTGCGCTGCCGAGAAATCCGACGAGCGATCCCACCCCCGCCTTAATCGCCCGTTCAAACGGCTGGTTGGATACGAACAGCTCTACCAACACCACAAACAAAAACGGCAGGATCAGCATCCCGAACGGCGGGAACAGGAAAATCCCGAGAAAGATACCGACCGCCGCTGCAATCGACGACCACTTGGAACCGCCGTACCGCTTCACGAAGTACATGTTGGTCAGCAAATCGGCGCCGTACAGCAGCACACTCAGCACCACCATCCCCCACCAGAACGACGCCGGCAGCCCGGCCCCCGGTTCGGCGAGGACAAAGTGGTACAGCAAAAACCCGGCCCAAAGCAAAATCGTATCCGGCAAAACCGGAAGAAAAATACCGGCGATGCTTGCGACAAACAACGCCACGATGACAATCCACAGCAGTATTTCCATCGGGCACACTCCTTTCTCTTAGGATATACGGATTACCTCGCCAATCGTTGCATCCTTCTATATATTCTCGTCCACATTTTTGCAGAAGCCAGCCAGGCTGCAAAATTACACGGCCCCATGCGGTTCCATTTCATATTCACATCCGTGCTGGAAAGCAAGCGGATTACTGGTTTATCACTGCCTGGATTCGTTTTTCACATGACTCATCTTGGTCAGTATGCACGTATCAGTAAAAATAAACAGATTTTTCTTTTTCCATAAATCATAATAATTGACATATTTTATCATTATGGTTAATGTATTCTTTGGAATACGTCTGTAAGTGTACGGTCGATTAATACTTAGGAGGTACAAAAGTAATATGGAAGACGATGATATAAGATGCGAACATTGCAAGAAACTTTCTTTTTGGTGCGAAATCGAGCATTTGAGACCAAAGAAGTGCTCCATTCTCCGCGATGGAGAAATCTATTACATCTGTGAATATTGTATAGGCGAAATTGAAGTTTTAGGTGAAGGCGCTGAGGAAGTTGAATACTGGAATGAATGGGTGAAAAAGAAACGTTTGGAAAACGAACAATCATAACGCAGCCCCTGCCATGGGGCTGCTCAGACTGAAGACAAACGGTTCATTGAGTTAGCGTCCACAAAAAATGATCTCCAGGCCGAAAGGCCTGCCTATTCATCAACCGAAGCGGAAGACAATGTTCATCGCATGGCGGGATGGGCCAAGCGAGCTCCTTTGACGACCTGCTCAGCTGAAAAACGAAGACGCGGGAATCAACAGGGGACACAAGTCTCACTTCCTCGAAATACCCAGATGTTTGTCCCCTGCCCGCGTCTCGTTTTGGAGCGGACATCATTCGCTTCTGTGCTGGGCGTCAAGCGAGCGAGCGGGCCCGCTCTCCCATGCGCCGCGGACTTGTCTACACGCTGAACGCCCAATCATAAACGATTGGGCATTTTTGTCGATCATCGCCGCACCGAAGCAGCTAACGTCCAGGTCTCAGCCGAATGATGCGGTCGTCTCCGGGCCCAGGCTCACCGCGTCCATCCCGGTTGCTGGTCAGGAGGTAAAGCGAACCGTCCGGCCCTTCCACGACATCGCGAAGCCGACCGTATTTGTTTTGGTAAAACACCGAAAACGATTGGACGACAGAAGGGTTCCCCGGGTCCAGGGCGACATTCAGGAGTTGTTCACCGCGCAAATTGGCGACCAACAGCCGTCCTCGCCACGGGCCTCTGGTTACAAATGTCATTCCCGCAGGGGCCCAGGTGGTGTCGCCGCTGTGCAGGATCGGCGCTGTCATACCGGCAGCCTGCTGATCCCCCTGGATGACCGGCCAGCCGTAGTTGCCCCCCGGCTCGATCAGGTTGAGCTCGTCGTGAGCGAAAGGGCCGTGCTCCGAACTGTACATGCGGCCAGAGGACGGACTCCAGCCAATCCCCTGCGGATTGCGGTGACCCCAACTGTACACCGGTGATTGCGGAAACGGATTGTCTGCCGGTATCGTACCGTCCAGGTTGAGGCGCAGGATTTTCCCCGCCAGACTGGAGAGGTCCTGTGCCCGTTCCGGGACGCGGGCATCGCCGGTGGTGATGTACAGCCGACGGTCCGGGCCGATTTTCAGTCGTCCGCCGTTGTGAATCACGTCCCCCGGAATCCCGTCGATCAGCACCTTGTCCACCCGTGCCCGATTGTTCTCCTCCCGCAGCCGCACGACACGGTTGTAGGTGCTGTCTCCCTGACGATAGGTGTGGTACACGTACAGCCAGTGGTTGGCGGCAAAATCCGGATCGACGGCCAGCCCCAACAGACCGCCTTCCCCTTCGCTCGTGAACGGCGCGGGAAAGGTGATAAGCGGTTCCGGAAGCAGCCTGCCCTGCTGGATCACGCGCACGCTCCCTGGCCGTTCTGTAAAAAAGATGCGCCCGTCCGGGGCGACATCCAGCGCCCAGGGCACGTTTACCTTGTCCGCCAGCGTCTCCGGCGTATACGGCACCTCCTCATCCGCCAGCACCGTGGGACGGGGCGCCGCGACGACCGGTTCCACAGCTGGACTTTCCTGCCGTTCTGCGTTATTTGCTTCACACCCGCCGGCAGCCGTCAAGGCGATAGCCGCAGCAGCTGCCATCATCCACTTCCTCATCTCATCCCTCCGACAGCCATCTTCTCAGTCAGTTTGGTCATTTCGCCTCCTGAACAAAACTCCCGCAGGCTTTTTATACTTTTTTCCAGCCTTTTCTGCTACGCTCCCTTTCGGAAGGAGCGTGATTCATGGTGCATTCCTGCTTCTACTTGGTGCGGAAAAGTCGTCTTCCCCGCTATACGCGCAAATTGATCCGCCTGCGGATTCCGTTTGTGCTGGAAGAGACACACCGCATCATCAGCATCCCAGACGGCTACGTAGCCCTGGTGTTTCCGGAGTTGCCTGCACGCCAATACCAACTTGTTTTCCGGACATTCGGCTTTGACGGCCTTCCGTATCCGCATGTGTAATGACCTCTCTCTCGGAAAGGAGGTGATTGCCATGACGAAGCATCTGTACTTTGCCGTTCGTCTCCAGGACGCGGTGCACTTCATCCGGGTGTTGACCAGCCACGGCATTACGCGTTACCATCTGGAGCCGCACGAGGATCACGTTGCCTTCGTGTTCCGCAGCGTCTCTGCTGTCCGGTACACCATGCTCCGGCATGTCTTTGGTGCAGATGGCAAGTCTCGTCAAAGCCGTTGACAAGCGGACCGGCGTTCCCATGAGGGGCGCCGGCCCCCTAACCTTCTCTTTTAGGCAGACAGAAAAAAAATTGGTTCCCTGTCAGAACCAATTTGCATTCCGCTATTCCGGTTGAGCCACCCTCCGTTCTGCCAACTGCCGCTGCAGCAGGTACTTGCGCAACGTGTGAAAATATCTGGAGCCAATGCCGACAATTTTGCAGCCGTAGAAGTAATGCGGTCCGTCGACACGCTCGTGGATCACCTGCAGGTCAGCCTGAACGATGCCATCGGCGCGATTGCGGCCGTACAGCTCCACGTAGAAGCACAGCTTCCGTTCGTCGGGAACGGGCTTGTTGGCGCGGATCGCCAATCCCCCCAGACTCAGGTTGACGAGATTCACCTTTTGATAGAAAAAGGCATTGGGCGCTGCGGAATCGACGGACTGATACTGGACCCATCCCTGGACGTCCATGTCAAACCGCGGATATCGACGGCGCTGCTCGCGAAATTCCATGACGGTCGGCGAGTGGAACAGAAAGAGACGATTGCGTTCTTTTGCCAGCACCACCGCCTCAAAATTGTTGATGGTGTCGTAGTCGCTGGTTCGCACACAAGGCAGTTGGTCCCCCACCGTCACGTCCACCTGGTCGGGAAAGACAGCCTCGATGAGGTCGCCCTCTTCATAGATAACGCTGCCTTCAAATAATTGCTTGCCTTTTCGAATTTGCAAGATGCATTCCATCTGCAGTCTCCACCACTTCACACAAAAATTTGCCGGCTTTTCCGGAAAGACTCACGCGATCGTTTTCACGGAAAATGAGGTATAATGGGAACATTGACAGATAGGAGGTTACAGAACCCATGAGTCGTTATCAATGGATTACATTGGCGTTGGCACTTGCCGTGGCCGCGTGCTTCATAGGAGTAGGCGTGGCCATCGGTGAACGCAGTTGGCTCGGCGTGGTGGTCGGAATCGTCGGAGCGATCGTCCTGATGGGACTCGGCTTTACCTACAAGCGCAAACACATGCGCTGACCCTATGGCCTCAACGCCGAACGAGCAGGCTGTTCACGTAAAACAGCACGGACGTAAACCCCTTGGCCTGTTTCAACAGCTCTCTGGCAATGGTGTAAATGTGCGGCTGGCTCCGGTTTACCTTGCGATCGGCGAGGTAAAAGGCGACCAAGCCGTCTACGATCATACGGTGAAACGCAGGATTGGGCAAGTGGTCGACGCTTGCCTTTGCTTGTTGTATAAAGTACCGCATCCGCTCCGTCGCTTCCTGCTCCGAGGCGTAATAGCTGACAAAATTGAGATCGCCGCCCAAGCGATCCTCTTCCAGATCGATCAGGTAATCCAGCAGGATGTGCAGCCCGCACACCCATGGAAAGTAAGCCGCGGTGACCGCCTCGATCTCTTCGTCCGGGACGTGCGGCTCTGTCGCCAGGCAAAACAGGGCAAAGATGCCGATGGTCGATCCGGTAACGGCGGCAAACTCCTGCCAGTACAGATCCCGGTGCCGCTCCTTGTGCTCGTCCCACCAGGCGAGCAGTTGTTTCTCCCGCTGATCGGGAGCGATGTGCTTGTACACCTGCAGGTCGCTGTAAAGGCGGGACAGTTCCAGCACGCGCGGCATGATTTTGCTGTAGCCGGGAAGCTGCCGGGCATGGCGCTGGCTGGTCAGCACGAGGTCGGCCAAAAAACCCCCGTCGTCCTTTTCCTTGTGAAACCGGTAGTAATCCTGCAGCGGAGCACCGGGTGTCAAGGCGTCCTGCATGGACAGATGAAGCTGCCGGAAGTCTTCGGGATCGAGCGACGTGCTGCGGTCGCAGAGATTGTCCAGGTAATCGCTGATCGTTTGGTAGGCTACGATGAGCGGTACGACGACCTCAACGTGAGGGACCACCTGAGCGGCGTAGACGGACCCGCCCTCGCAGTGGAATTTCTTGGTCTCCATGCTGGACAGCGCCTGCTTGCGGAGTTCCGGGTCCGGAATCGCCTGCGCCCGCCGGTACCAGGCGGCAAACTCCCGTTCCAGCACAGGACGAACATGACGGTAGATCCTGTACAACAGCTGCCACGGATGTCGTAGTTCCCTCACGTCATTCCCTCCTTATACACATAGCACTATCTTACCACAAATACCCTCTCTTCTCCTCATTGTTGCCGCGTGCGTGCCAATTTCTTCACACCTTCCGAAAAGAAGGGGAACACCTTCTGCCACCAGGCATGGACGGAAGAATGGACGGAGGAAAGAACGCCATGCGGGGAACAGCAAACTATCCGATCAGCCGTTTGGCCTCCAGATACAGCACCAGGATGAATTTTTTCGTGTTGATCCGGATGGACGACGGAGCCGGTTCGATATGGGTCTCCAACTCCTTCATCCGTTTGCGCACTTCGGTAAAGTCAAAAAAGGTAGTCGCGTAGCTTTCAAACTTCGGGTGGGCGTAGTCGGTCAACCCGAGTGACGCGAGGTGGGTCAGCGCCTGATAGATTGCCCGGCGCACCCGCTGTTCCGCAGCCTTTACCTCTTTTTGCACGTCGGCGGCCGCCGCCTGCCAGCCCAATTTCTCCGCAGCCACGCTGGCAAAGATGTCTTTCAGGGCGGGAAACTTGTAATCGCCGGCTTCTTCTTTTTCCATCCGGTAGAGGTAGTCCAGCATGTCCAGCAAATCCTTGCTGCCGCTTTCCCCGATCATCCCCAATTCCGTCAGCAGGAATTTGCCCGCCGTGCGGATCGTCCTGTCCGGCACTGGCTGCTCTTTTCGCTCGCCGCCCGCGCCTTGGGTCAAGACACTGAGCGATCGCTGGATGCCCTCGATGGAGCGCTGCAGCAGGATGCGCTCCCGCACCTTTTGCAGGACGCTGATCACCTCCAGTCGGTTGATTGGCTTGGTGATGTAGTATTCGATGCCCTGGGAGTACGCCTCCGCAATCATGTCTTTGGATTCGACCTGGGAAATCATCACGACGCGGCCGGAAAAGCCGGACAAGTGGCGAACCGTCTCAATCCCGTCGCGGTTCGGCATCAACAGGTCGATCAGCAGGATGTCGACTCCCTTCAACTCCAGGTAGTTTTTGTCTATCAGCGAACCGTCCTCCGCTTCACCGGCCACTTCCCCCAGATCTGCATCCTCGATGATGTGAGCCAGCATCGAACGGATGGCCGGATCGTCATCTACAATAAAATAGCGCATGTCATCATCCTTTCTGCACGAGATGGGCCGCCGGCAGGCGAATGATAAAGACAGTGGCGTACCCGTCTGTGTTTTCGCAAATCTCGATGTTTCCCTGCAGGGTTTCCACCACTTCCCTGACATACGAAAGTCCAATTCCGGTGGACGGATGGCCCGACACATCGTACTTCGTGGTAAATCCGGGCTTGAACAGCAGTTCCTTGTCTTTGACAGCAATGCCCGGGCCGTCGTCGCTGACCGATAACCGCAGCCACTCCTGCCTCTCGTCCATTGTGGCGGAGACGGCCACCGTGCCGCGCTCCCGGATCGCTTCCACGGCGTTGGCAACGAGGTTGTTCACCAACGACAAGGTCGTGTAGATGTGACAGGATAAATGGGGCATATCCACGCGAGCCTCGAAGCGGATGTCCTTGCCCAGCAGGCGGGCATACTTTTCGTTGGCGCGGACGATGATGTGGATCAGCTCTCTCAGCGGCAGGTAGTCCCTGGCGTTTTCATCGGAAATCAGCTTGGACAGACCGGCGTAAATCCGCTGGTTGTCCTTTTTCACCTCGTGCACCTGCCCGGCGATGCGCAGCGCCTGCCGGGCGAAGGCCTCGTCGTTCTCGTCGCGGGCGGTGTCCTTCATTTTGCGGTACAGATCGTAACACTCCCGCGTGATTTCCTCCACTTGCTGCAAGGTTTTTTTCAGATGAATCGACTCCTCGTACAGGCTGGCGATCAGCATCAGCATGCGCTCGCTGCGGATGCGCTGCTGCTCCTCCATCCACTTCGCCTGACGGAGCTGGATCACGTTGAAAAAGCTGAGCACGAAAAAGCTGCGAATCAGCGCAATCGCCGACACCGGCCAGATTACCGAAAGTTGAAGCACCGCCTCCCACGACGACGCGCGAAACCAGAGTTCCACCAGATTGCCCCCAATCTCCGCCAGCGTCGCCAGCCCGCCGACCAACAGCGGGCGGTGGTGCCATTCATTGACACGAAACAGGGAGAAGAGACAGGAATACGTCACGTAAAAGAAAAAGGCGGGCAGGTGCATGTGAATGGAGGAAACCAGATCAAACCGATCGGACACAGCCCAATCCAGTGCAACCCGAAACAGCACCACCAGGCAGCCCGTCAGCCCCCCACTCACATACGCCGGAACCTTGCGCAGCCACAACAGGAAAAAGAAAAAAGCAGTCGTGCCAAAACTCACACGAAAATCGTCCTGAAACGGATGAAATTTCAACTCGCCTGCGATTGGCACGGCGATCAGCATCAGCATCAAAATGTATACGCTTTCTCTCATCGGTTTTCCACTTTCGTTGCAAGAAGGTTTCGACATTATTTTATTTTACTATAACTTTTGCATAGATTTTTGTAGTTTTTTGTAGGGAAGCGCTTACACTCGTGGGTAGATAGTCCCTTTCATCCCGCAAAATGATTGTATTCTGACAAAAAAAGGGTACTATAAGGTTATGGAAAGACTATTTGCATAAGGGGGAATTTTCATGAAAAAACGCAGTCTGCTTCTCTCGCTGACGCTGCTCCTCACGATGTCGCTCGTGACGGCATGTGGCGGCGGGAACAATGCGCAAGGGGGCCAGGACGGCAATGCCGGCGGTGGCAGTAGTGATCCGAGCCAACTGATCATCGCAACCGGCGGTACCGGCGGCACCTACTATCCGCTTGGCGGGGGCATGGCCGATCTCATCAAGAAAAACACCGGGGTAACGGCCACAGCGACTGCAACCGGCGCTTCGGCAGAAAACGTCCGTCTCATCCGCGACAATCAAGCAGATATTGCTTTTATCCAAAACGACATCGCCGAATACGCAAGCCAAGGCACCAACATGTTCCAGCAGGACGGCAAAATCGACAAGTTCCAGGCGTTGGGCGCCCTCTACAACGAGACCATTCAGATCGTCGTCGCCAAAGACAGCAACATTAAAAGTGTCGCTGACCTGAAAGGCAAGCGCGTCTCCGTCGGCTCTCCGGGCAGCGGAACGGAAATGAACGCCCAGCAAATCCTCGAGGTGTACGGCCTGACTTTTGACGATCTGAAGCTGCAGCGCCTCTCCTTTGCCGACTCTGCGCGAGCCATTCAGGACGGCCAATTGGACGCCGCGTTCCAGACGGCCGGCACACCGACTGCAGCCATTACCGAACTGGCCGCTACGACAGGCGTGACGATCATTCCGGTTGACGATGACAAGATTGACGCACTGATCCAGAAGTATCCGTTCTACGTAAAAACGACAATCCCGGCCAACACCTACCAGACCGTACCGGAAGAAGTCAACACCGTCTCCGTCAAGTCGATGCTCATCGTCCGCTCTGACTTAAGTGAAGACCTGGTGTACAAGGTGACCAAGGCGATCTTTGAGAACACGGACAAACTGGGACATGCCAAGGCAAAAGAAATCAAGATTGAGGACGCGCTGAAAGGCGTCAGCCTGCCGGTACACCCGGGCGCGAAAAAGTTCTTTGACGAAAAAGGCGTACAGTAAGACCCCATGTTTCTGCACAACCAGGTAGGAACCGGGAAAGGGCGGACGTCGTTCCGCCTTTTCTCCTTCCTTTTATTGACCACTGTGATTCTGGCGACTCTCATCCCCATTTTCCCCGCTCTGGTCATCCGCGACACGGAGACGAACCGGCTGGTGTGGAGCAGCCAAATCGCCGACGACGGCACATTTGCCATACGCTGGACTCATTCCATCAACCGCACGCCCGTCGTGGAGACGTACCGCGTCCAAAACGGGCAGATCATTTTATCCGAATTGACCTTTCAGGATTACGGGATCGGCATGGAAACCCAACTGGCTGACGATGAACAACTGATCAGCGAAAATGGTTTGTTTCGCATCGTCAACATGCACCGCGCCTACCCCGCCCTCCATCTGTTCATCGGACAGGTAAGGGCTAATCATACACTGCTTTTTTCCGGACGGGAAATTCCGCTCGCCGACGTGGACAATCCCGGCGCGGCGGTAACGATCCGGGTGGAGAAGCGCTCCATTTTGCAAGCGATTGGAGGGTACTAGATGAGCACGCAACAGATGAGTCAACAGGAAATGGAACGATTGATTGCTCAGTACGACAAGGAATCCGCCGTGCGTCAGCTGTCCGGGCCGATGAAATGGATCACCTTTGTCCTGCTGGTTCTGTTTTCCGTCTACCAACTGGTCAGCACGCTCTTCCTGACGCTGCCGCCGCAAATTCACCGCCCCATCCACCTGGCGTTTGGCCTGGGGCTGGTCTATCTGCTCTACGCCGGACGTTCGAAAGGGCAAGCTGACGGCAAGGTGGGAATCGTCAACATCATCCTGTCCATCGTCGCCGTCCTGGTGTCGCTGTACTGGGTTTTCGACTACGACGGGCTGGTGTTGCGCACCGGGAACTACACCACGTTTGACCTGGTAATCGGAGGCGCGGCCATCCTCCTGGTGCTGGAGGCCGCACGCCGTGTCGTGGGCCTGCCCATCACCATCATCGCCGCTTTCTTTTTGCTGTACACCTACTTCGGGCCGTACATGCCCGGCTTTTTGGAGCACCGCGGCAATGACGTCAGCCGGATTATCGGTCATTCCTTCTACACGCTGGAAGGGATTCTCGGCACGCCGCTCGGGGTGTCGTCCACGTTCATCTTTCTCTTCATCCTGTTTGGCGCCTTCCTGGAAAAGACCGGCGTAGGCGAATACTTTAACGATCTGGCGCTCGTCATCGCCGGGCGCCGCATCGGCGGACCGGCAAAGGTGGCCGTCTTCTCCAGCGCCTTGCAGGGAACGATCAGCGGAAGCTCCGTCGCCAACGTGGTGACGTCCGGCGCCTTCACCATTCCGATGATGAAACGCCTGGGCTACCGCTCCGAGTTTGCCGCCGCCGTCGAAGCGTCATCCTCCACCGGCGGTCAGATCATGCCGCCGATCATGGGCGCCGCCGCCTTCCTGATGGCGGAGTTCATCAACGTTCCGTACATGGAGATCGCCAAATCGGCTGCGCTGCCGGCAATTCTGTTCTTCACCGGCATTTGGATCATGACGCACTTTGAAGCCAAGCGCCTCGGGCTGCGCGGTCTGACCCCGGAAGAGCTGCCGAACAAAAAAGAGGTGCTGAAGAAACTGTATCTGCTGCTGCCGATTCTGGTGATCATCGTCGTACTGATGATGGGCGTCTCTGCCGAGCGTTCCGCCATCATCGGAATCGCGTCCACAATCGTGGTCAGCGCATTCCGCAAAGAGACGCGCTTGTCGCTTGCGGACATTCTGGAAGCGTTCGCTTCCGGCGCCCGCACCGCTCTGGGTGTGGTGGCGGCAACGGCTTGTGCCGGCATTATTGTCGGGATGGTCACGCTGACCGGTATCGGGCTGAAACTGGCCAACGGCTTGATCGACCTGGCGGGCGGCATTCTGCTGCTCACCCTGTTCTTCACCATGATCGCGTCGCTAATCCTGGGGATGGGCACACCGACCACGGCCAACTACATCATTACATCGACGATTGCCGCTCCCGCCCTCATCCAGATGGGTGTGCCGGACATCGCCGCGCACATGTTCACCTTCTACTTCGGGATTATTGCCGACATTACCCCGCCAGTTGCGTTGGCGGCGTTCGCTGCGGCCGGTATCGCCAAATCAAAACCGATCCAGACTGGGGTGGAATCAACGAGGCTGTCCATCGCAGCCTTTATGGCGCCCTACATCTTCGTCCTGTCGCCGCAGTTGCTGTTGATCGACACCACGTTTTGGGAATCGGTGTGGGTGTTGATCACCTCCACGCTCGGCATGATTGGCGTTGGCGCCGGTCTGATCGGCTTCTGGATGTCGAAGCTGAATCCGCTGGAGCGTATCCTGGCTGTCGCAGGCGGCGTTTTGGCCGTAATGCCCGGACTTGCCACCGACTTGTCAGGTTTCGCCCTGCTGGCGCTCGTGTTTGGTCTCTCCTACTTCAGGGGGCGCAAGGAAAATCAGCAGATTCAGATCGCTTCCTAAGCCAGGTGCTAGATGGTTTTATAAAACTACAGGCTGTCGATGCCATTTCGACAGCCTGTTTCTTTTTTACGCGAAGCAGTCAAAAAAATAGCTCTCCTCTTATCCCAGACGGGCCAAGTCGGAGAGCTACATTTTTTTATCACGCTGCATCAGTATTGTCCAATGGGGTGAATAAGGGTCTTGGATTTCCCTTCATGTTTCACGGGGTGGTTTGGCCAAATCGGAAGCTGAAAACGGTTAAACACAGCTTGTTACTCTAACATTTGCTCAAGAATTTTTTCACCTTTTTTATAAACGGATCCGTCGAGTGTAAATCGGTACAGAACCATCTTTTTGCTCGTGGTGTCGTATATCCATAAAAACTTGTCGCCATTCGCCGAAGTGGAATGCATCATGACAGCATCACCGCTGGACAACGCCCCATCCTGAGCGAAGAGCGGCTCTGATAACTGCGGTTTCGTCTGAAGATGATAGATGATTTCTCTTGACGTCTCTTTTGCAGTCTCTGCAATCGAAACAATTCCGTAAACAACCGCCACTGTAAGTATCGAAAGTAAAATACCTACCCATATTTGAAACCAGTTGCTTTTCATTGCCAACCTCCTCCTCTCGTGGTCACTATTAAAATATCAAAATTTGTAATCTATTCCATTAATGAATTTTTCCGGGGGGGGTATGACTTTTATGAAATGTCCTGAATGCAGCTACGAATTGAATCTGAATGAAAAACATTGGAGTCATGAGGGGGAAAATGTCTACGTTATACACTCACAGTTGCATCATGAAACGATGTACCACGAAATCGTTGAGCATTACTTGGCGTTGCCTGGCAAAGCTCCCGATGGGAACCGCTCATACACTCACATTATCATTGATGATGGTATGTCGCAAATTTGCGGTTGCTCTACCTGCTTTATTCAGAGCCACAGAGTACAAAGCAGAGTGGAGAAGCTCTATAGCGAACAGAATATATATTTTGGTTTTACTTTTTGACAATGTATTATCGCACGGCGGGATGGGCCAAGCGAGTCCGCCCCCATCACCCCATGCACCACGGACTTCGTCTACACACTGACGGGCCCCTGTTTAGGGACCCGTCTTTTTACTTGCGAATCAATCTTGTCCAGCCTTCGTCCTGCTCCACCTTTTGCTCCTTCATCAGCTTGCCCAGGGCCCGCTTGAAGGCTGACTTGCTCATCGCGAACTTCTCCCGGATGATGTCGGCCGGGGTGTCGTCCGTGTACGGCATCGCTCCGCCCCGGTCGATCAGGTAGTGAAGAAGCTTGTCCGCGTCTTCTGCGTACCGGACTTCCTTGCGCGCATGCATCGAGCCGTTCAACCGGCCGTCTGCGCGCACGTAGCTCACTCGGCAGCGGACCGACTGCCCCAGGCGAAGCGGTTCCGTCATCTCGTCGCGGTGGACGAACAGCACGTGCTCGTCGTCCGTAAACAGGAACGCTCCCTCCTGGATCACTTTGTAGACCGTGCCTTCCACCCACTTGTTGTGCATGTCGTTGTCGGCCGGGACCGCAATCCGGCTGATTTCCTCCTCCGACACCGGCCTGGCCAGCAGACGTCCCTGCTTGTCCCGCTTCAGCGTCACCAGCAGGCGGTCACCCGCGCGAGGCCATTCCTGCCGCATCTTGGGGAGATCGTCCACGAACAGCAGCAGGTGCTTCTTGATGCCGTTATCCAAAAATACGCCCAGGCGCGGGGACACATCCACCACTTCCAGCCAGCCGTACTCGCCCCACGATACATAGGGCATCTGCATGGTAGCCGCCAATCGATTTTCATGGTCGTGGTAGAGAAAGACGTCCACCTCTTCACCGACCCGGAGCGGACCGTCTGCTTCGCTCCGGTGGAGAAACACCTCCGCCTCTCCCTCGTGAAGAAAATAGCCGAAATCCGTCTGCCGCGCCACCGTCATCGTCACGGTCATGCCCGCCTGGAGGTGGGTCAGAGCGGTGTGCACCCGGTTTTTGTTGTGCCTCTTGTTCATTTGCGTCCTTTCCTCTCTCTCCTGTTTGCATCCTAACTATACCCAACCGGCGGCAATCCATTCCACACCTTTTTGCCCATCCCGCAGAAAATTCGGCTAATCAGGCAAGTCCGGCCGACGGTTGCAATATGTATGGATTGTACCGGTTGTACCTGTTTTGATGTGTAACCAACTGATGACGACTGTCGTAATTACCAGCAGTTATTTCCAGTCTAAATAGATGGGAGCGACTCGTGATGCTTGTGCTTCTGGAACATATCATTCTCGGCATTGTTCAGGGGTTGACGGAGTTCCTGCCGATTTCCAGCACCGGTCATCTGGTGCTGTTCCGCAAGCTGTTCGGTCTGCAGGAAGCCGGCCTGCTCTTTGACACGATGCTTCACTTTGGGACGCTGATCGCCGTCGTCATTGTGCTTTGGCCGGAGATTCGTCACGTCCTGATTAACCCGACCGGCAAACTGGCCCGCCTGCTGGTCGTCGGCACCATTCCCACTGCCGTCATCGGCCTGACATTTGAAGACTATTTTGAGGAGATTTCCCGGACCGGTGTGACGATCGGGTGGGAGTTTCTCGCCACCGGCGTGATTATCTGGGGAGTGGAATCAATGCGCAGGGGGACGCGGAAGTTCGACGAGATCAACTACACGGACGCCCTGATCATCGGTACGCTGCAAGGCGCCGCCATCCTGCCCGCCATCTCCCGCTCCGGCCTGACAATTGCCGGTTCGCTTATGCGCGGCATCAATCGCGCCGATGCAGCTCGCTTTTCTTTTTTGCTGTCGCTTCCGGCCATTCTGGGAGCTACCGGACTGCAGACGCTCAAGCTGGTCAGGCAACCGGTGGAAACGGACGCGATGATTCCGATGCTGGTGGGTACGATGTGTGCCGCCATCGCCGGATACGTGGCCATACGCTGGATGCTGAAGATCATCAGCACCGGCTCGATGAAAGGCTTTGCCGTTTATGTCTGGGTCCTGGGCATTATCATCCTCGGCATGCAGTATTTCGGCGGATAGCCAAACAATAAGCCGGCGCTGCCGCCGGCTCTTTCACTTTATGTGCTCCTTGTCTCCGTACCGGCTGGCCACCAGTTTGGCCACCAGCAGCACGAGGCCGTAAAACGCCGTAGCCAGGAGCGATGTGGCCAGCCAGGTGGCGGTCCCCAATAACAGGTAGAGCAGGACGTGAGCGACAAAAATGCCCAACAGCCAGATCCCGATGTTCATCCGGTTGATAAAGGCGACCAGACTGCGCAACCAACAGACACCTCCAACTTGTGCAGATACTGTTGTTATTGCCCCTGCGGCCGCTTCTTATCCCCGTCCGGCCAAACTTCCGGGTCCCGCTGTCGGTCCTGCACCTGAAAGCCCGCCCGCTCCAGAATTTCGGCCAGCACATCCAACGGTGTGTTGGCCACCTGGGCAAACATCCGCCTTGTATGCAAATGCTGGGCGTGGGGAAAATCGTCCGATAGCTGCCTGCGCAATTTTTTTCCACTGTGGTCCTCATCCGTAAACACGTACACCTCGTCGGCCGTCTCCAGTTTTTCCGCAAGCCGCCCCGCCTTGTCCGTGCTGTACGACCCGTATGTGCAGTAAATCAATACCGGTTCGGCCAAAACCTGCAGAAGCCGCTCCCTGTCCGTTTTTCCCTCGACAATAATGACACGTTCTTCCACGCGGCCACGCCTCCTTTTCCAGCGAGGTGATACGTTTAGTATACCCGTTCCAAAAGCGGCCGGAAATAGACCGCCGGGAACATCTGGCTGCGTAACACAGACGCCTGCCGGGGGAAGCTAAAGGTGAACCAGGGGGAAAGGAGCGTGCACCATGGCACAGTGGAAAAGCGCCAAAAATTTGAACCAGAAAGGCTTGGCTGTCACCGGCCTGACGAGCAGCACAATCGCTGACGACACGCACACGGAAGACAACCAGGGAACTTCGCAGCAGCGCAAGCAGAAGGAGCAGCCCGAGCCCCGGCCCATGTAAGGACCGCTTGTCTCTCATACAGCCGTCTTATACAAGGCGGCTGTTTTGGTACCGAGGGAGCGAATCGCTTCCCGCACGTACCCGTTTTGTCAGCCTTCCCACACCCTGCTGACCTCCCGCAATTCTGTGCCGTCAAATGACAATCGGTAGATATCGGGCATGGAAAGTTGTTGCCAGAAATGATAATCGTACCGTTTGTCAAACACATTCATGATTAATGCCATCAAATTGCCATGGGTGCCGATGACGACGTTCTTTCCGGAAAACCTGGTTAAAACCTGCTCGATTGCTTTGATTCCCCTCTTTTGGGCAGCGGCATTCGACTCCCCGCCTTCCCATGAAAAATGCTCGTCTTCCCACACCCGTGCGACGGCGTATTGAAAATCCTCCACGGGTTTTTCAGACAAGATTCTTTCCTTGAACCCTTCCTCGATCTCCACCGCTTTCCCAATGGAATGGGCTATGCCTTCGACGGTTTGAATCGCTCGTCTGTACGGACTTGATATGACATGATCGACGTTTTTCCGCTTGAGCAATTCGGTTACTTTTTTCGCGTCCAGGCAGCCGCGCTCGGACAATGGCCGGTTTCTTTCATCCGGCGTATAAACGGAATGGGCGTGCCGCACAAGATACAGATTGGTTCCCATCAGATGCTCCCCCCAGGGATTCCCATATTTTGTTTTATTGTATCATTTCGAATCCATCTTGACGTGTACCTTAACCCGACACCGACATGTTCGTCCCGGACGGTGCAGTGATTGTCATCATTTCATTTCTTTGCAGAGATGTACGAGCCTTGCGAAAAAATGATTGCATTCCACCATCTCACGTCATATAATCTAACATAAAAATTAACATGTCAGATTATCTGACACAGAAAAGGAGTGGATTGCATGGAACCGACACTGCCTCTTCTCGCTTCCGCAGTGGATGCCACCTGGGTGATGGTCTCCGCCATTTTGGTGATCTTCATGCAGGCCGGATTCGCGCTGTTGGAGGCTGGGTCGACGCGCATGAAAAACGCCGGACACATCGCCGGCAAGACGGTCCTGACGTTTGGAATCTGCACCTTGGCGTTTTGGGCCCTGGGCTTCGGCCTGACGTTTGGCAACGGCAATTCGTTCATCGGACTGACCGGCTTTTTCTTCAACGGAACGGAGGAACAGGCGGCTGCGGCCTACGAATCCCTTTCCTTCGCCAACATTCCGGTCGGGATCAAGTTCCTGTTTCAACTGGCTTTTGCCGGCGTCTCCCTCTCCATCGCCTGGGGCGGCTTCGCCGAGCGCGCCAAACTTTCTGTCTACGTCGTTTTCGGAATATTGTATACGATCTTAATTTATCCGGTTGTCGGCCATTGGATCTGGGGGGGCGGATGGCTGGCGGACCACGGCAAACAGGATTTTGCCGGATCGACGGTCGTCCACCTGACCGGAGCAACCGCCGCTCTCGTCGCCACCATCCTGCTCAAGCCGCGCCTCGGCAAGTACAACAAAGACGGCAGTTCCAACTTGATACCCGGTCACAATCAGGTCTACACCACGCTGGGGGTCATCATCTTGTGGATTGGCTGGTTTGGCTTCAACGCGGGGTCTGCGTTTGGCTCCGTCTCCGGCCTCTTTGGCCATGTGGCGCTGACGACCAACCTCGCGGCCGCGTCCGGTGCGGTTGCCGCTCTGGGCATCGCGTGGGCTGTCACGGGGAAAGCAGACATCCCGAGCATGCTGAACGGCGTGCTGGCCGCCCTGGTGGCAATCACCGCTTCCTGCGCGTTTGTGGAACCGTGGGCTGCGATTGTCATCGGGTCCGTGGCAGGTATTCTTACATTCTATACTGCCATCTGGTTTGATCGGATGGGCATTGACGATCCAATCTACGCCTTCTCCGTCCACGGCATCGCCGGCATCTGGGGAACGCTGTCCAACGGCTTTTTTGCCGCTCCCGCCCTGGTAGAAAAAGTGGGCGTCGGGATGCCGGGCCTGTTCTACGGCGGCGGCTTCCACCAACTGGGCGTTCAGGCGTTGGGTGTATTTGCCGCGCTGGTGTATGTGCTTGTCGCTTCGTACGTCATTCTCGCCATCATGAAGAAAACGATGGGACTTCGCGTAACCGAAGAAGAAGAGGTGATGGGCCTTGACCTTAGCGAACACGGGGGATACGGATATCCCGAACTGCTGCAATCGGAACGCCCTTACGTTTCCGCCCCACAAAGGCGATCCACTCATTCTCTCACTTGAGGATTGTCACCGCATCGCGGACGCCGGTTCGTTTCAGGAACTGCTCTCCCTGCGCCGGGAGCTCTTGAACCTGTCCCGGTTGGAAGGGATGAATCGGGCCGGGGAAATGGCACCGTACGCCGTGACTGTCAATCTGATCCACGACAAGGTGATCCGCCAGGGCGTGCTGCTCGCCGTGCGCCACCTGGCGAAAATGGGCGTAGGCACGCCGCCCGTCCCGTTCGCCTTTCTCCAGTTTGGCAGCGGCGGGCGAAGCGAACAGGCCGTCATCAGCGATCAGGACAACGGACTTGTCTACCGGATTCTTGACGGCATGGACAAACGGGAGATGGAGCGTGTGGAAAACTACTTTCACCTGCTGGGGGCTGCCATCGTGCAGGGCTTGGAACAAGTAGGCTATCCGCCCTGCCGGGGCAACGTCACCTGCGTGTCGGCCCGCTGGCGCGGCAGCACGGACCAATGGATGGAGCGCCTCGCCGCCTGGGCTGCCGATCCGGTGTGGGAGCACGCCCGCTATCTCCTGTTGGTGGGCGACGCCCGCATCCTCTGGGGGGAGCCGGATGTGGTCGCCCCGCTGATCAAGCAGTACCGGAGGCTGCTCGCCCACAACCCGATTCTGATCGGCAGGCTTGTGAGCAACACCCGCTTCCACCGGATTCCGCTCACGTGGCTGGGCCGGATCGCTCCGGACATCACCGGCCGCTACCAGGGCGCGATCAACCTAAAATACGGCGTGTATCTGCCGATCGTCAACGTCGTCCGCCACTTCGCCCTGGCTCACGGCATTCACGCCGCCTCCACGCTGGAGCGGCTGGCTGCCCTGCGGGAAGCAGGCATCTGGCCGGTGGCGTTTTGCCGGGAGGTGGAGCACCACTTCCGGCTGCTGCTGGGCCTTAGGCTGATCGCTCCGCTGCACTGGCGGGACGGCACCTACGCCAGCAACAGCTACGTCAAACTGTCGGAGTTGTCGTCGGATACGCTCTCAATGCTGCGCGAGGCAATGAAGCTGGCGCTGCGGTTGCAGAAATGGACAAAAAAAATGCTGGCCGCGTACCCGGAATAGGGAGGTGCCGGCATGCACACCAGAGACCTGTGGGAACGCTTGCGGCAGATGAGCCGGGCCGCTGAGACAGTTCGAATGCCGTCAGCGGACCGGGACCTTGGCAATCCGGGGCTAATCGCCTTTCTCCGCTCGCTGCGGCGCGAACGAAAGGAAGCGGAGGGCCGGCTGCCGCTCGCCGATTTGGAAGTGGTCGTCGTCGATCTGGAGACGACTGGCTTTTCCCCTGACCGCGGTGACACCATCCTCTCCATCGGTGCCGTGGCGATGCGGGGAGACCAACTGCTTTTGGGAGAATCGTTTTACAGCCTGGTCGACCCCGGCCGGCCGATTCCTCCCCACATCGCCTCCCTTACCGGGATACGCGACGAGATGGTTCGCACCGCGCCCGATCCGGCTGCCGCGCTCCAGCGCTTTTTCCAGTTTGTCGGCGACCGGCCGCTGGTCGCCCACCACTCCCGCCACGAGCGGCAGTTTTTTCGGGCGGCGTTATGGAAACATGGCCGCCGGCGGTTTACGCATCGGCTGCTGGACACCATGCTGTTGGTCCGCGTGTCGGGCGAGGTGATCGGCAACAGCTCGCTGGACGCCCTGTGCGCCGCCCACGGCATTCACATCTCCCGCCGTCACCACGCCTACTGCGATGCCGTCGCCGCCGCCTCGCTCTGGGGGATCTACCTGAGAAAGGCGATTGAGCAGGGATATACCGATTTGGGGGAGATCTACGAGGAACTCAGATAAAAAGGCTGTCCGTCAGTCTTGTCGGACAGCCTTCCGTCATGGTTCTTCCACAAATACCTCGTCGCCTTCCGACACCCGCCCCTGGGTGACGACGGACGCGTACACGCCGAAGTGGTTGCGGTGCCGCTTTACCACCGTTTTCAGCACAGCCGGATGCAGCTCCAGCGTATCCGGGTCGATGTTGATGGAGATGCAGCGTTCGCAAGGCTTGTTCACCTGCAGTTCCACGTCATTGATGCGCAGCCGCCTGCCCAGCCAGGCATCCTCGGCAAACGGCGTGTCCTCATCCAGCACGACTACAAAATTGGCCCGAAAGCGGCGAGGGTCCAGACTCTCCCGGCCAATCAGGCGGGCGATCTCCCGCAGCGAGGCATCGGTCACCAGCAGGATGTGATCTTCCCAGTTTTCTCCGCCTTCACGCGGTGTGCTGCGCACAGCAGTCACCGGCCGTCCCGTCGTCTCAGCCACCCTGGCGAACAGCGTCTCCTCCCAGCCGTACACGGTACCGTCCGGCGCGGTCACGCGCACCTCCGGATAGGCGTCCTCGCCGCTCTCCGCTGCCAGCCGGGCGGTGAAGCCCAAGACGCCCGGAACTGCATCCGCACTGAGATACTTGCCGTTCCTGTCCCGGAAGTAATAGCCCCGGTCGCCGTACACGCCAAATGCGTCCACGCGGCACGTCGTCAGCCGCTCGCCGCCCATAGCCTTGACGGGATGACGAAAAATCGCCGCAAGCGTCCCCGCTTTTTTCATCCCAGCCGCCTCCTCCGCCTGTTTTCCAGCGTTTCTCTATCCCGTAATGAACGAATTGCGCACCCGGCTCCAAAACGTGAGCCGCTTGTAGCGGGCAAACTTCACTTTGTCCACGCCGACGCGGCAGGTGATGGAGCACACGTCCTGCCAGACTGCCTGCTCCCGGTCCAACCCGATCATGATCTGTGGATTCATCACGATCAGTTCGACCTCGTGGTGCTTGGGCAGCACCAGCGAGCTGTTGATCGTCCGGTAGGCCTGATTGTTGATCGATGCGATCTCCGAGAGCTGAATCGCTTCGATGGAAGGATGGACGAGCGCTCCGTTCACCGCTTTGTTGTACGCCGTGCTTCCAGACGGGGAAGAGACGATCAGGCCGTCTCCGCGAAACGTCTCAAACTCGTCGCCGTTTATGTACACACAGGCCACCAGCGTGGACAGGGACGCATTGCGGATCACCAGTTCGTTGAGCGCCCATTTGTGAATGATGCGGCCGTCGCGGGTCAGAATGCGGCACGAAACGGTGGGGTATTCGGCGACAAACGGCTTCGTCTGCTCTTTGAGAGCCTGTACGAACGCATCCAGCTCGTTTGGCCGCCAGTCCGCGTAAAAGCCCAAATGGCCGGTGTGGATGCCGACGTATGTCGGTTCAAAGCCGTATTGATGCACCGCTTCCAACAGCGTTCCGTCCCCGCCGATGGAGAGCACGAGATCAGGCGTCTCGCCCTCTTCCCGGACAAAGCAGTACGGGCTGTCCTCGCCCAGCAGTTTTTCCTTCAGCTCCCGTTCTACCTCCCGGGAGTAGTCGTCATTCCGCAGTACGGTGGCAATTTTCATGGTGGTCTACCCTCACTTTACGCACATACATGCCTGCTATTCACAATGTTACAGGAACACTCCGGTGGCCGGGATGCCGACGCGGGCTACCAGCGCTCCGCCGCAAAACGGCCGGAGCGAAACTCCTCCAGCCGCCGCCTCGTCGCAGGCGACAACTGCTCCGGCAATTCTGACCAAGCAAAAAAGCGCATATCCGCCACTTCCGGGTCAGACTTTGGCCGTTCATGCTGGCGGTACCGGGTGACGTGGAACAGCGCGATGTGATCCCGCTTCCCTTCCCGCTCGCTGTAGTAGAGGTGGCAGATCCTCATCTCGCTCGCCTCTATGCCGCACTCTTCCCACAGCTCACGCCGGGCCGCCTCCAAAAACGTCTCTCCCTTTTTCACTCCTCCGCCCGGCAAATACCATCCGCTCACATACGTGTGGCGCACCAGCAGCACGCCTTTTTCATCGTCCGTGACAATCAGCCGGACACCCAGCGTCAGCGGCCTGCGGATACGCCAATACAGTTTGAGCAGCGGGTAGTACCAGGCCATCGTTTTCCACTCCCTGTGATTCCATTCCTGTTGCTACCATTCTACACTACCGCGAAATCCACCGCCATAGCAGGCACACGGCAGGTCAGCGCAGTGCCAGATGGCAGAATCAGGAATTGCAATCCGGTGTTATTCGCAAAAAACGGGCCCTATTCTGGGCCCGTTAATGCTAGGCAAACCGTTTTTCCAACTCCCGGACAATCGCCTCCGCCTTGCGCATCCAGACCTGTTCCACAGGTGCGTCCTTGTCCACCGGCTCCTGAAACTGGTTCATGGCAGCCGAGGCGACAGGCGAGTAATATCCGATGTCTTCCTCCACACCGGTCTGGTAGACGTGTTTCAGCACAAACGGCGTCCCCAGTTCCAACCAGGCGTCCGGGCTGTCCAGTTCCCCTTCCATGACCGTCACCGGCAGCCGCAGATACACCATCCCCTGATCGTCCAGCTTGCGGTCAAAATACCCCCGGTGGTAATCCCAGTTGGCCAGGGTAAAGCCGTCCGGTTCGAGCGATTCGCGAAAGAATCCAAACGTGCCTCTCGTACCCGCCAAACTGCTTTCAATCGGTTGCATCTCCATCCCTGCCTTTTTCGGATTCTACCCGGTAGTGTGCGACAAACGGCGCGGTTGTACTCAAACATCGGTGAAAATGGAAAAAGCCTCCCGCCGGATACAGCCCGGCAGAGGCTTCGTGCTGGTGTTATGGTCAAATGAGGGAAATCGACAGCAGGGTAAACAGCGCCAGAGGAATCACCTTGCGGCGGCAACGGCGCTTTTTCTTCTTGTGAACAGGCACTCTGAACACGCCGAACGGAACAGGGTAGAAGTATGGATAGCTGGGGTATGGGTATGGACTGAAATCAGTATACGGGCTTACCTGGGAATACGGGTTGCCGTACAAATTGATGTTGTTTTGCAGCGTGACGTTGCCCTGGGGTCCAGCGGTTTCGTAGGGACTGACCGCTTCGTACGGACTTACCATTTCGGCAGGTTGTTCAAACGGTGCGGTTTGCTCGTAGGGGCTCACCACTCCCTCAGATTTGCCGGACGGACCGGCTGACTCAAAGGGACTCACCATCCCGTACGGACTCTCAGCGGGGCCGGTCTCGTAGGGACTTACCATCCCGTACGGACTGACGTTGGGCCCCACCTCGTAGGGACTTACCATCCCGTACGGACTGACGTCAGGCCCCATCTCGTATGGGCTTACCATCCCATATGGACTGACATTCGGCCCCACCTCGTAGGGACTCACCATCCCGTACGGACTGACGCCGGGCCCCATCTCGTAGGGACTTACCATCCCGTACGGACTGACGTTGGGACCTGTCGTACCGTATGGACTGACGGCACTCTCCCGAGGCGGACATCCGTCTTGCGGTCGTGATTTTTGCGGATACCGGCTGGAGACCGGCTCCACAGCTCCCATAACATCGGCCGGCCCCTCATCGTTTTCCTCAATTTCCACGTAGACGTGGAAATCGTCAACATCGAGAATTTTGCCCTCGTACACGCGGCCGTCCATCGCTTCGATCCGTACCTTTTGCCGCGCGTGCTTCTTGCAAATCTCCTGCACGGTTTCACGCATATCCTTTAACATGCTGACCGCCGCCGGTTCAGCCTGAAACAGTTGTTTTTGCGACGACTCCATGAAAACTCCTCCCCTTTTGTCGTTTCTGTATTACGATATACGCCTGCGTGTGGGGAGGTGTCTATTTTTCCAGGCAAGTCTAGCCCATTTTGCGGCCTTGTGACACGACACTCGTAAAGCGTTCGGGCAAAAACGGTTCCAGCCGTTCTGTCCGTCCCTGTTCCAGATAATCCGCCATCAGCTTGGCTGTGATCGGAGAAAGCAGAATGCCGTTGCGAAAGTGTCCGCCGGCGAGCGACAATCCCGACCATCCCGGCACCGGCCCCAACAATGGTTTGCCGTCGGCGGTAGCCGGGCGCAGTCCCGCCCATGCTTCCAAAAACGGGGCCGATGAGAGCGCCGGCACATACGGCATCACGCCGTTCAGCACGCCGGTCAAGCCTTCCAGCGTGACCTCCCGCTGGAAGCCGGCCTCGTCTTCCGTAGCGCCGAGGACGATTTTGCCGTCCCGTTTGGGCGTGATATAGCCCGTGCTGCCAAAAATCACTGTCTGCAGCGGAATCCCCGCCGAGTCGACCGCTGCGATCTGTCCACGCACCGGGAGAACGGGAATGGACAGCCCCAGCCAGCCCATCGCGATGCCGGCCCACGCCCCGGAGGCGATAATGGTTTCGTCGGCAAAGAGCGATCCCGCAGTCGTCTCGACGCCCACCACCCGGCTTCCTTCCGCGACGAAGCCCGTCACCACGCAGCCGGAAAGCAGCGTCACGCCCCGCCGCTTGCACGCCGTCACCAGTGCCTGCAGCAGCATCCGGTTGTTGACATGCCCTTCGGATGGCGAGTGGATCGCCGCGATCGCCCGATCCGTCAACAGCGGTTCAACGTCGCGGATGGCCGCTCCGGTCAGCCAGCGGACATCGTAACCGCTCTCCCGCTGCCAGGTGAACTTTGCGCGCAACTGCTCCGCTTCCTCTTCCGTCAACGCCACGGTCAACAGCCCGTCGATGCAAAGCTGCACATCTCTGCCCGCCTCTGCTTCCAGCTCCGCCGCCCATTCCGGGTAGAGGCGAAGCGACTCGATGCCCAAATCAAGCAGCGGGCCTGGCTGGGAAAATTCCTTGAGCGGAGCCAGCATGCCGGCCGCTGCGGAAGACGCCTGGCCGCCCCACGCCCCCTGCTCTGCCACCGTGACGGACAACCCGCGCCGCGACAGCTCGTAAGCCAAACTTAATCCGATGATGCCTCCGCCTACAATCAAACAATTCGTCATGGTTCTTCCTCTCCTCGATGGAACTGCGCCCCGCCCTGCTCAAGCGGCGAAGCCTGGGTAAACGCGCTGTTCTCCTGCCACCCCGCTGATGCCGCCCCACCGGACGAAAGCATGCAAAAAGCCCACCTTCCCCGGCAGGAAAGGTGGGCCGATGCACATCCGCAAACACAGACAGCTCTTTTGCTTGCAACCACTTCCCTGCGCCAGCATGATCTGGATCAGGTGCAAAGGGTCGACGGTCATCGCTTCCGTCCTCTCAGCCCTGCGTGATGGACTCCCCCAGTAGCTTTCCGTTATGTCGTTTACACCCTTCAGTATAGACTTGCGGCCGCTCCCTGGCAAGAGCGCGGCGCTCAGTCCTCGTCTTTCACATCGTAGCTTTCAGGAATGGGCTCGTTTCGGGTCGCCTCCTCCCATTCCCTCAGTTTGCGGATCTGTTCCAGATGATGTTGAAACTGGTCCTTGTTGATCAGGTATTCTTCGCCGTTGTGAACGGCACGGATGCGTCCCTCGCGGATTTTTTCCAGAATAAACGTCTCCGGCAGTTCCAGGTAGGCAGCGGTCTCGGACACAGTCAGGTACGTCTTATTGCTTTCCACGCAGTCTCGCTTCCAGTGCTGCTTTTTGCTGTTCATACCCCGGTTTGCCCAGCAGGGCGAACATGTTCGCCTTGTAGGCTTCCACTCCGGGTTGGTCAAACGGGTTGACCCCGAGCAGATATCCGCTAATGCCGCATGCCTTTTCAAAGAAGTAGATCAGCTCACCGAGATGGTAGGCCGTCGCTTCCGGAATTTCCACCACGAGGTTGGGCACGCCGCCGTCCACATGGGCCAGGAGCGTTCCTTCAAACGCTTTTTTGTTGACGAAGTCCATGCCCTTGCCTGCGAGAAAATTCAACCCGTCGAGATCGTCCGGATCTTCGCTGATCGTAACGTCCACCGCCGGCTTGGACACAGCCACCACTGTTTCAAACAGGTGGCGCATGCCGTCCTGGATGTATTGTCCCAGCGAGTGCAGATCGGCGGAGAACTCGGCAGATGCAGGAAAAATCCCCTTGCCGTCCTTGCCCTCCGACTCGCCGAACAGCTGCTTCCACCACTCGGCAAAATAGCGGAACTGCGGCTCGTAGCTGACCAGCAGCTCGACGGTTTTGCCTTTGCGGTAGAGCGCGTTGCGGACAGCCGCGTACTGGTAGCACGGATTGTCTTCCAGAACAGGCGTCAGGTAACGCTCGCGGGCAGCAGCAGCGCCCTGCATCAGTGCATCGATATCGGCGCCGCTCACGGCAATCGGCAAAAGACCTACTGCAGTCAGCACGGAGTAGCGTCCGCCGACGTCGTCGGGGATGACGAACGTTTCGTACCCTTCCTCGTCAGCCAGCCGTTTCAACGCGCCTTTCGCCTTGTCCGTAGTCGCGTAGATGCGTTTTTTCGCTTCCTCACGTCCGTATTTTTTCTCCAACCAGGCGCGGAACAGACGAAACGCGATGGCCGGTTCCGTCGTGGTGCCCGATTTGGAGATGACATTAATGGACACGTCTTTCCCTTCGAGAACATCCATCAGATGGGAGACGTAGACCGGGCTGATATTGTTGCCGACGAAGTAAATCTCCGGCGTGCGCCGTTTGGACTTGGGCAGCAGGTTGTAAAAGTGGTGGCCCAGCACATCCACGACGGCTTTGGCCCCCAGGTACGAACCGCCGATCCCGATGACCAGCAGCACATCAGACTCCGCTTGAATTTTCGCGGCTGCCTGTTTGATCCGTTCATATTCATCCTTGTCATAGTGAATGGGCAAATCGACCCAGCCGAGAAAATCACTGCCAGCCCCCGTCTTGTTGTGCAACAACTCGTGTGCCTGTTTGATTGCAGGGGCAAGCTGTGTCCATTCGTGCGGCCGGACAAAGCCCAGAGCATTCGAGCAGTCGAAACGAAGAACTTGGTTCATGGTTCCCTCCATAAAAAGACATGTTTGTATCTGTTTCTCATCTTATCATGTTTACCTTTGAGCCGGCAGAGAAAGAAGTCGGATCTGTCCTGCGGCGAAGAAATCTGCCGCATAATTGTGAACATTTTGTGAACGATTCCAACCCAATTGTTACCTTTTCCCTTCAGCCGCGTAAAACCATTCGAATCTTATCATTTGAATCTTATATCATGATGGATCAAGGAGACAGGATCGTATGAAAAAACGCTGGTGGATCGTCGGCTCCGTCGCTGTCGTACTGGGCGTGGGAGCCGCAAGCATGGCCCTGTTGGGCTCACCGCAGGGAGCAGGAATGCCTGTAAGCGTGGGAAAGGTCACCACGGCCGCGCTGGAGACCAAGGTACTCACCTCCGGGATCGTCACTGTCGCAGACAAGCAACGGGTATACGCCAATGTCAGCGGAATCCTGCGCGAGTTTGCCGTGAAGGAGGGGGATGTCGTCAAAAAGGGACAGGTCATCGGCAAGATCGACACGTCTGACGTGGAAAGCCGGATCATGGAGATCGACGCGCAGATCGAACTGGCCCGGGCCAACCTGTCCAAGGCACAGGCCGGCAGCGAACCGGAAGAACTGGCGCAGGAGCGGGAGCGCGTCGCCCAGGCGGAGCGGGATTACGACAATGCCAAACGGGAGTACGAGCGCATCCGGCAGCTGCATGAGTCAGGCGCCACTACCCAGCAGGAGCTGGACAAGGCGAAGGCGCAGCTGGACTCGGCGCTGTCTCAACTCAACGTGACCAGGCAGCAGTACGCGCTGAAACAAAAAGGGCCGCGCAAGGAAGAGATCGCCTCCCTGCAGGCACAGATCAACTCCCGCCTGGCGGAGAAGGCCCTGTTGGAAAAAGAACGCGTGCAAAGCGTGCTGGTCGCCCCGACCGACGGCACAGTCATCGACCGGGCCGCAGAAAACAGCCAATACGTGAACAAGGGAACGGAAATCCTGACGATCGCCAATCTGAACCACCTGTTGATCGAAGCGGACATCAACGAGTCCGACGTCAGCAAGATCAAACTCGGGCAGACTGCGGTGATCGAAGGCAGCGCGCTGGGCAAGCAAAGGCTGAACGCCAAGGTGATCCGCATCTCCCCGATCGCCGTCACGACGCCAAACAGCTCGGGACAAGGAGAAAAGACCCGGGTAAAAGTGACGCTGGAACCAAGCGGAGACTTGTCCGCCTTGAAACCTGGCTTTCACGTCGACATCGACATATCCGTGCAAAAGATCGACAACGCCCGGCAGGTGCCGATCGAAGCGGTGCAGCAGGAAGCGGACGGCAGCACGTTTGTCTGGGTGGCGGAAAACGGCGCGGCGAAAAAGCGGAAAGTGACCGTGGGCGTGGAAAACGAGCTGTTCGCTGAGATCACGTCGGGATTGAAAGGGGACGAACAAGTGATTCTCGGTCCGTTTGACACCCTCCAGGAGAACGCACCGGTCCTCCCATCCGAGGAACCGCAGAATTCGGGCATCTAACCTGTTCGGAAGAAAGGAGGTCGACCGATGCTGCACGTCGAAGGCCTGACAAAATCGTACAAGACGGGCGAGTCGGTACTGCCCATCCTGAAAGGTGTCTCGCTCACCGTGGAAAAAGGGGAATTCGTCGCCATCATGGGGCCGTCCGGCTCCGGCAAATCGACATTCATGAACATGCTCGGCTGCCTCGACAGACCTGATTCCGGCACCTACACGCTGGACGGGATTGAAGTCAGCAAACTGTCCGACAAGCAGCTCGCGCAGGTGCGCAATCAAAAAATCGGCTTCGTCTTTCAATCCTTTAATCTCCTGCCCCGTTCCACGGCGCTGCACAACGTGGAACTGCCGATGATGTACGCCGGTGTAGGACGGTCGGAACGGCGAAAACGGGCACTGGAAGCGCTGGAGCGGGTCGGACTGGCTGAACGCGTCCACCACAAGCCGACACAGCTCTCCGGGGGGCAGCGGCAGCGCGTGGCCATTGCCCGCGCGCTGGTAAATCGGCCGTCCATCCTGTTGGCTGACGAGCCGACCGGCAACCTGGACAGCCGCTCCGGCACCGAAATCATGGCCATGTTTCAGGAACTGCACAGCCAGGGCGTCACCATCATCCTGGTTACGCACGAGCCGGACATCGCCCAGCACGCGGAACGCATCGTCACATTCAAGGACGGCGTCATCATCCGCGACGAACGGGTGGAAAACCGGCTGATTGCCGTTCCGTCCGACGAGGTGATCACGACATGAACGTCTGGGAAAGTTTTCGCACCGCCCTGGAAGGCATTTGGGCAAACAAGATGCGCTCCGGCTTGACTATGCTGGGGATCGTGATCGGGATTACTTCAGTGATCGCCGTCACCGCCCTGGGGGAAGGCGGACAGAAAGCCATCATCAGCGAGATGGAGAAATTCGGTCAAAACTCGTTCAACGTCTTTGTTGATTACAACAGCAAGCAAGAGCATGCGCCGGAAGACCTTACGGTAGAGGACGCCGACGTGCTGAGCAAAATCAGTCCCAACATCGAACACATCGTGCCGATGAACCAATCCATGGCAATGCTCAAGGGACCAAAAAAGGAAGAGCGCGTCAACCTGTATGCCACGACGGCCGATTTTCCCAAGGTGCAGCCGACCATTAAAGTGTCCAAAGGACGTTTTTTCAGCGCCGCCGATGACAAGGAACTGCGGGCGGTGATCGTTCTGGAGGAAGAACTGGCACAGAAGCTGTTCGGCCAGATGAACCCGTTGGGCCAGCGCGTCCGCATGGGCAGCACCTCGCTGGTGGTGATCGGCACGTTCAAGGAAGACAAGTTTCGCTTTGACGTGGAGCAGTCCTACAGCGCCTACCTGCCCATCCGGTTTGACCAGAGCCGCTACGAAGAGCCATGGGTCAGCTACCTGATCGGCAAGGCCACCGACAAGGAGTCGGTCAATGCCGCCATGCAGCAGGCGATCCAGTACCTGAGCCGCAAGCACCAGAAAGAAAGCCACTACCGGGCCGTGAGCATGCAGCAGCAGGTCAGCCAGTTCAACCAGGTGACCGGCATACTGACGACGGTGTTCAGCGTGATCGCGGGCATTTCGCTGGTCGTCGGCGGCGTGGGCGTCATGAACATCATGCTCGTCTCCGTCACCGAGCGGACCCGCGAGATTGGCATTCGCAAAGCGCTGGGAGCGCGACGAAGTGACATTCTCGTCCAGTTTCTGATCGAGTCGGTGATCGTCTGCCTGATTGGCGGGCTGATCGGCGTCCTGTTCGGTCTTGGCACCGCCGCGCTGATTTCCTACTTTGCCAAACTGCCGCCGCTCATGTCCTGGAACAGCGTGTTGATCGCCTTTGCCTTTTCCAGCGCGATCGGCATCTTCTTTGGCCTCTACCCGGCCAACAAGGCCGCCAAGCTGGACCCGATCGAGGCGCTGCGATACGAATAACGACGCCTTCGCGGGGCACTTTCGCCCAACCGCACGGAAGCGTCCGCCTGCCTGATGGACATATCCCGAATCGAACGCAAAAAAAGCACCTGTAAGCGCTGAAGTGCACTCCATATTGCAGACTGATCAGATCAGCATGTCTCGCCGCCGCACGAAGAACGTCTTCAGCTCAACAAAAAAGCAAACGCCTGCAGCGTACAGGCGTCAGCTTGCTGCCCAACGGCAGGGCGTTTCTTCATGTCTGCATCTATGGGAGTTTGACCATAGCGCTTGCAGGTGCTTTTTCAATAGAGCGCCGGAGTGTCCGTGACCAGTTTCAGGAGAAAAAAGAGCGTTATCCCCACGCTGGCCACCGTCCACCAGAGCCATTTGCTTTCGGGCTTGCCCTCCTTGTATATGCCGATCAGCCGCCAAGTGCCTACCGCCACGCAGAAGATGCTGACAAACAGCAGGATTGTCCCCATGGGGCTCCCCCCTTCCCTTCTTATAGCTATATGGGAAAGGCGGGGAAAAAATCCCTGTACGCCTATCTGTCCTTTTTCCCCAGTCGGGACAAGATTTCGCGTCCCCGCTCCTTGAGTGATTCATCCTTGAGTGTGAGCTGCCGCTTTTTCATCAGGCCGTTTTTCGACGTGTCCGGCCGCTGCCTCCGTCCGTCCGCGCCCGCCGTCAATTGTACTTGCCTCCGCCTTTTTTCTCATACTCTTCCAGCAGTTCGGCAAAGCTCTTGTTGCGCTCCCGCTCTTCCTGCTCCCGCCGTCTGCGCTCCGCTGCTTCCTGTTCTTCCCGCTCGCGGGCCGCTTTTACCTCCCGCTCCAGCATTTTCAGCTTGTCTAACGCTTCCTGGCTCAGCATCTCTTTCAGGTTCAGACCCGTTTTCACCTCCGCGGCAGCCGGTTGTGCCGTCGGCCGCTGCGGTTGGCGCCGCTGTTTCTTCGCCATGGTCCATTCTCTCCTTTCACCGTTTGCTTGTTCATCATTACTGCTGCTTCCGGTCATACTAACACCAAGCGACACAAGAGGAGGGCAGATGATGGTACGCAATAAGGAAAAAGATTTCGGCAAGTCCCCCGGAATCAGCAGGCCGAAAGCCCAGTCCGAAGCGATCCGCTCTGACGGCTCCATCAATAGTGAACCACAAGAGCGGCTAAAAGAAAACCGGTAAGAGCAACAGGCGCAAAACCTTCGCCCGGAGGAGATGCTCACGATGGACCGCAAGCAAAAGACGGAACAAAAGACGGAAGTGAATAAAGACGTCTCGATCGATGGCACGCTTCCCCATCAGATTAACGCACCTGATTTTAAAAACTCGACCCGCTCCATGCAAAAACCGTTCGTCAACGAACACGGCGTCGTGATCGGCGACAGCTTTTACAATTCACCCGAATCGCCGCTCAACCAGTGGAGCACAGAGACAGACCCGTTCGTCATGGCCGGCGACAAATGGGTTCACCCGACCAATGACATCGGCTGGAATACGACGGAAAACAAGGAGCTGCTGGAAGACAAGCCGCCCAAAGGAGTGCCGTTCATGCACCCGACTCACGACGTCAGCATGGGCAAGGATTGACGAGAACATGCGCCGCTGTGCCATCAGCGGCGCTTTTTCCCGTATATGGTACAATAGATGGACATGATCTGTGAGAGAGGAGTTCCATCATGAGCATCCACGTGACCATCGAACCGGCGTTTGCCCAGGCCTACCAGCGATACGCTGGATTCCGCCCCGGCGACACGCTGCGCTTGTACGTCCGCACGGGCGGTCCCGGCACCGGCGGCCTGTTTTATGCGATTGAAAAAGACGAGGAGCAGCCGGGCGACGCAATCTTTGAGGTGGAGGGTATGCGCTTTGTCATTCGCCCGAACGACTTCTGGTACTTTGACGGCGCCGAACTGCGCTACAACGCCTTGTACGGGGAATACGGCTTTACCTTTCACAATCCGCGGCTGGACACATAGACACTTCAGCAGCCGCCCGACCGGGCCCGAGATCAGCCGCCCCCTTGCCGGGAAACTTTTCCCGCCGTTGTACGTATACCGAATAGAGTCTAGCATTACCGTTCGGGAGGAACTGGCATGAACAAAACCAGGTCAGCTCTGGTAATCCTTGGCGTTTTTCTGCTGACCAAACTGAAATGGGTTGTAGGACTGTTAAAATTTTCAAAGTTCGGCACGACGCTGCTGTCGATGCTCATCAGCCTGTGGGTGTACGCCTGGATGTACGGGTGGAAATTCGCAGCGGCTCTCGTCTATTTGATATTTGTCCATGAAATGGGGCACGTCATCGCTGCCAAACGCAAGGGGATCAAGGTATCGCCTGCGGTGTTCATTCCCTTTGCCGGCGCGTTTATTGCGATAAAGGACCAGCCGCGTGACGCCGCCACTGAAGCGTATTTGGCATACGGCGGACCGCTGGCTGGCATGCTTGCCTTTTTGCCTGCCCTTCCCCTTTATTGGTGGACGCATGATCCGTTCTGGGTGCTGGTCATCTATCTCGGTGCGTTGCTCAACCTGTTTAACCTGCTGCCCGTATCGCCGCTGGACGGCGGACGGGTCGTCTCTGTGCTGTCCACCAAAATCTGGTTGATCGGCCTGCTGGCGCTGGGGTTCATGATGTTTGTCAGCCCCAGCCCGATGATCGTCATCATTTTTATCTTCGGAGCGATGACCTGGTGGAGCCGTGCGCGGGAAGGGTACCGGCAGCGCGTGCTGCGTTATGAAAAGGAAAAGCTGGAAGGCGTACTGCAGGAGATTGCCCACTGGCCGCAGCTCGACTCGTCGATTGAGACCCGGGAACGGCTCAGCGCCGAAAAACAGAAGGCTTTTGCCATCCCGGTTCCCAAAGGGTTCGCTATCCCGTTTTTGCAGGATGACAAACGTTTTGTCCGCGAACGCATCGCCATGGACAAAGAGTATGCGGATCGGATCTGGGAATTGTTCCGGAAGTGGGAGCACGAACCGGTGCTGTTTGTAGACGGTGATCCGTCCCGTCCCGCTCCCTCTCCGCTGCTCACCGAAGCAGAACAGACCACCCGCCAACAGCTGGCCCGGGTGGAGGAGCAGCTGCACCGTCTGACCACGTATTACGAGGCACCTGCCTCCACCAAGTGGAAAGTGCTGGTCGCCTATCTCGCCCTGGCCGGCGTACTCTCCGCCTTTTTCGTCTACGGCCAGCACCTGCTGGGCGTGCGCTGACAAGCTGCTTTTTTCCGTACAGGCCTCTGCGGTCGGTTGCGGGAGCAAAAACGGGTGAGACGGCCACCTTACCGCTGTTTTTTCCGGACAGCGGGTCCCCAGGGGGCGGAATGACGGTTTTTCGGCTTTGTGCATCAGGGTTCCAATTTTGTAACATAAAAGTATACATCAAAATATTCCAGAGAGGATGACTGTTTACTTGGAGAGTATTCCGCTAGTGCTGAACCTTTTGCTTGTCGCTTTTCTCGTCTTTCTGAACGGTTTTTTCGTTGCGGCTGAATTTGCCCTCGTCAAAGTGCGCCAGACGCGTTTGACCCAACTGGTCAATGAAGGACACAAACGAGCCGGCTTCGCGCAAAAAGTGACGCAACAGCTGGACGCCTACCTGTCCGCCTGCCAGGTGGGAATTACGCTGGCCTCGCTTGGACTGGGCTGGGTCGGGGAACCGGCCATTGCACACATGATTGTCGAGCCGCTGCTGCATAACTTCGCACTGCCCGACTACGTCATTTCCGCGATTTCGTTCGGCGTGGCCTTTGCCTTCATCACGTTCCTGCACATCGTATTGGGCGAACTGGCGCCGAAATCGCTGGCCATTCAGAAAGCGGAAGCGACCTCGCTGTGGGTGGCAGCACCGTTGATGCTGTTTTACAAGATAATGTACCCGGCCATCTGGGTGCTGAACGGAACGGCCAACCGGCTGCTGAAGTGGGCCGGACTGGAACCGGTGTCCGAACACGAAGCGGCCCACACGGAAGAGGAGATTCGCCTGCTGGTCACGCAGAGCCATCAAAGCGGCCACATCGACCAGACCGAACTTTCGCTCGTGGAGCACGTGTTTGACTTTTCCGAAACCCTGGCCCGGGAAGTCATGATCCCGCGCATCGACATGGTTTGCCTGTATACCTCCAACACGTTTGAGGAAAACCTTGAAATTATTCGCACGGAGCGCCACACGCGCTTTCCGGTGGCGAACGAAGATAAGGACAACATCATTGGGTTTGTCCACGCGACCGACTTTTACCTGGCCGCCCTGGAAAACAAGGACGTGCGGCTGGAGAATTACCTCCGCCCCGTGCTGACCGTGCCGGAATCGATGGAGATCAGCCATGTGCTGCGGCTGATGCAGAAAAGACGCTCGCAGTTGGCAATCGTCATCGACGAATACGGCGGGACGGCGGGTCTGGTCACCATGGAAGACATCCTGGAAGAGATTGTCGGCGACATTCAGGACGAGTTTGACACGGATGAACGTCCCGACATCGAAAAAACGCCGGAAGGCCTGTCCGTCGCGGGAAAAACCCTGTTGGCTGATCTAAACGATCACCTGCCCTTTGAACTGGTGTCCGATGACGTCGATACCATTGGCGGCTGGCTGTACAGTCAGCTTGAAGAGGAGATTGCCGTCGGCGCTTCCGTCGAGTGGGAAAACCACCTGTTTACGGTGACCGACATGGACAATCACCGCGTGACGCGGATCGCCATCACACAGTTGGTTCCCCCCGAAGCAGACCAACAAGAATCGCCATTGACCGCAGTGTAACAGCATACGACCGAAAGCCGGCATCTGCATGTGACAGATGCCGGCTTTTTCATGGGGACAGACGTATTCGACCGGATGGATAGCGTGTATGTGTCGCGGGATGCTAAAACAGCAGGAATCCCAGGCTGATAATCGCGCCGGTGACGAACAGCATCATCAGGCAGTACCCCATGATGTCCCGCGCCCCCAGCCCCGCCAGGGCCAGTACCGGCAGCGCCCAGAACGGCTGGATCAGGTTCGTCCAGGCATCTCCCCAGGCGATCGCCATCGCCACTTTGGCATGGGAAACGCCCAGTTCCGTGGCGACCGGCATCATGATCGGCCCCTGCACTGCCCACTGACCGCCTCCGGAGGGGATAAACACGTTGAGCAGACCCGCGCTCCAGAAGGTAAACAGCGGGAAAGTGGCTGGCGTGGAGATGCTGATGAACCACTGGGAGATGCTGGCGGCCAGCCCCGATCCGGTCATCATCCCAATGATGCCGGCGTAAAACGGAAATTGCACAACGATCCCGGCGGTCGCCTTGACCGCTTCGTTCATGGCGTCGAGAAACTTGCGCGGTGTGCCGTGCAGCAATATGCCGAGGAACAAAAATCCGAAGTTGACGATGTCCAGGTTGAGTTTGAAGCCGTTTTTCACAAAGTAGGCAATCAGGAAGATCAGACCCAACGCGGAGACGAGCATGGACACGATGCGGCTGTTCTCCAGCCTGGCGGCGGGGCTGTCCATTGCTGTCGCATCAGACGCGGCTGCCGTCTCCTCATGATCGATGCCCGGCCCTTTGTACACCACCGTATCCTCTTTCGCCGGCATCATCATCCGGTTGATCAGCGGCAGGGCGATCATGATCGCGATGACGATCGTCAGGTTCATCGGCGAAAAGAGCGTTTCCGACGTGGGAATCACGCCGATGACGTCCTGCAGGCTGTGGTTCTCCGTGGCCACCGTCAACGGGACGGAGCCGGACAGTCCGCCGTGCCAGACGACAAAACCGCCATACGCGCTGGCGATGAGCAGACGGTAATCCACGTTTTCCACCCGCCGGGCGATTTCCCGGGCCAGCAGAGCGCTGATGACGATCCCGAATCCCCAGTTGATCCACGCCGCCAAACAGGAGATCAGGCTGGTCAGAACGATTGCCTGCCCCGGTGTTTTGACCGAGGAAGCGACCGCGCGCAATCCCCGCTTGCACAGGTCCGTGCTGGCCAAGGTATGACCGGTGACAAGAATCAGCACCATCTGCATGGTGAAGCTGAGCAGTCCCCAGAAGCCGTCTCCCCAGTACGTTACCATCTCCAGCGGCGACTTTCCGTTGACAGCCATCCCGGCAAAAAACACGACGAATGTAAGGATGATGGCGAAGATGAAGGCGTCGGGCAGGTAGCGCTGCACCAATCGGACCGACGCGTTGGTCAAGGCTTGAAACACGTGACGTTTCCCCCTTTTCAAAAGAATTGGCTGCCTTTCATTTTTGGAAGTAGCAAAAGACATGCCAATCGTCAGGGAGGACAGGAGCCGCAAAAATGTATGCGCTTTCATAACGATGCTTGCGCATCATTGACTACTTTTTGCACACATTGACTCCAGTTTGCACAGTTCGTGTTTGTAACGGTGCAGCCCGTGTGCATGCGGTCGGCGCTCTACTCCCACTCCTGACCGTCCAGCCCATACGCTTCCAGCTTGTACAGGAGCGCGCGACGGGAGATGCCCAGCCGTTTGGCCGTCCGCAGCCGGTTGCCCCGCTCTTTGCGCAGCGCGCGGACGATCGCTTCCCGCTCCACCTCTGAAATGATGTCCCGCATCGTCCGATTTTCGATGCGGATCGCGGTAAGCCCGTCTGCTGCGCCGACCGGTTCGTTTTCCATCGGGTGCACCTCCACGTGCTCCGGCAAGATGGCCGAGCCGGCGGCCAGCACCAGTGCGCGTTCGATGGTGTTCTCCAGTTGGCGGACGTTGCCCGGCCAGTCATACGCCATCAGGACGTCCAGCGCAGCGGGCGAGAGATAACAGCCCTCCTTGCCCAGTTCCCGACCGTATTTGGCGAGAAAATGCTGCACCAACAGCGGGATGTCTTCCTTGCGTTCCCGCAGCGACGGCATGTGAATGGGAACAACATTCAGCCGGTAGTACAGGTCTTCGCGAAACCGCCCCCGCCGAATCAGCTCCCGCAGGTCCCGGTTGGTGGCCGCGATGATCCGGACGTCGACCGGCACGGGTTCCACGCCGCCCAGCCGAACCAGCGTCCGATCCTGCAACACGCGCAGCAGCTTGACCTGCAGCGGCATGCTCAGTTCGCCCACCTCGTCGAGAAACAGCGTACCGCCGTCCGCCAGCTCAAACAGCCCCGGTTTGCGGCCGGCCGCTCCCGTAAACGCGCCCCGTTCGTACCCGAACAGTTCGCTTTCCAGCAGGGTTTCCGGGATGGCGCCGCAGTTGACGGGAATCAGCGGCTTGGCCGCGCGTGGGCTGTTGGCGTGTATCGCCCTGGCGATCAGCTCCTTGCCCGTTCCGCTCTCCCCCTGGATCAGCACTGTTGCTTTGGTCGTGCTGACCCGCCCGACCAGCTTGTACACCTCCTGCATCGCCGGACTCAATCCCACCAGCCCCGGTTGGTCCGTCCGTTCCTCTGTCGGCCTCCTGGCCACCCCTGCCGATTCGTTCGGCTCGCGCTGATGCATCGCCCTGGCCACCACCTGCTTGATCCGGGCCACGTCAAATGGCTTTTGCACGTAGTCAAACGCTCCCAGCTTCATCGCTTCCATCACGTCTGCGGCTGACCCGTAGGCGGTCATCATCACCACGCTGGGACGCGGCCCATCCACCTGCTGCAGCCGCCTCAGCGTCTCCATGCCATCCGGCTCCGGCATCCGCAGATCCAGGAGCATCACCTCGGGCTGAAAGCTGCGCACCAGTTCCAGCGCTTCCGCTCCGCCAGACGCTTCTCTCGTCTCGTACCCCGCTCTGCGCAGCGCCGTCGTCAGCGCCTTTCGCACATTGGCCTCGTCATCCACCAGCAGCACCCGTTTTTTCATTCTCTTCCTCCTTTCTGTCGGTCCCCGGCAGCATCACAGTAAACCGGACGCCTCCCGGCACGTTGCCTGCGCTGATCTGTCCCCCGAACGCCTGGACGATTCGTTGGGAGATCGCCAACCCCAGCCCCGTCCCGGCCGGTTTGGTGGTAAAAAACGGCTCAAACACGGACAGCAGGTGTTCTTCGGCGATGGGCGGGCCGTCGTTGGTTACGTGAATGCGCGCCTCCCGCTCGTCTCCCTCCGCCTCCACCCTGAGGCTGCCGCCGTTTGGCATCGCCTGTTGTGCGTTGATCAATATGTTGAGAAACACTTGTTTCAACAGTTCGGGCGAGGCCAATACAGCCGGCAGCGAAGCGGCGTACGACTTTTGTACCGAGATGCCCTGCTTGGCCATGCCCGGCTCCACCAGCGCCAACGTCTGGTCCAGCACGTCGCACACGGACGAGGGGACGTGCCGCTCTTCATTGGGGCGGGCGAACAGCAGCAGTTCGTCGGCAAATCGGTTCAGCCGTTCCACTTCTTCCACGATGATACCGGTGTACTCGCGGTTGTCGTGTCCGGGTGGCCATTCTTCCTCGAGGATTTGCGCAAACGCCTTGATCGAGGTCAGCGGATTGCGCACCTCGTGGGCGATGCTGGCGGCCAGCTCCCCCACCACGGCCAGACGTTTCGCCTGCGCCAGTTTGGCCTCCATCCGCTTCCACTCCGTCCGGTCGTCCAGCAGTGCGATGGCTCCCAGCATCTCTCCGGCCGGGCTCCGCCAGATGGAGGTGGTGACGTTGACAACCTGTGCTCCCTGCCCGCTGCGGGCGGGCCGCCACTCCGCGTCCCGGACCGTCCGACCGTGATGCAGGGCATCGGTCAGCGCAGCCACCAGCACCTCTTCCTCGGCAAAGATGTCCGTATAGGTCTGCCCCACCGCCTGCTCTACTGCCAGTCCCGTCATCCGGGCTGCGGCACCGTTCCAGGCCGTGATCCGTCCGCAATGGTCCAGGGCGACGATGCCGCTGTCCATGCTCTGCACGATCGTCTCCGTATGGCTGCGGCTCGCCTGCAGGTCACTGGCCAGCTTGTTGATCGCGTCAGAAATCTCCCCCGGCTCTCCGTCCAGCCGTTTCATGCGAAAGGACAGGTCAAACCGCAGCCGCCTCAATCCCGCCTTGATCTCGGCCAGAATCGTTTCCAGACGGTGCATGAGCAGGCCGCTGGCCGCAGCCGCCACCACGCAGCCGATCCCCAGAATGGCGTAGATGCTCCTCCGCATGCCTGCCAGCTGCACGTCGATGCTGCTCATCAGTTCGTTGGCCCAGGCGTATCCGATGATCCGGCCGTCACGGATCAGGGGAAGCATCGCGTTCATGATGTTTCCCCGCACCTGTTGGCCGACCGCCACCTCGATGACGCCGTCGCGCAGTACCCGCCGCCCGGGGTGGTCGGGAGGGATCGGCTCGCCCACGTAACGACCCGTCTCCTCGCTGGGACCGTACGTCACGATCGCATCCAGGCCCGCCGCGTAATAGCCGACCCCGACCCCCGGATGTGCAGCGGCGAGGCGGTCCGTCAGGGGTGCCAGCGCCCGGTTTAACGCTTCGATCTGCTGCTCCCGCGGCGCCGTCAGCATCCCTCGTTCCCGGAGCACGGCGTCAAAATCTTTCGACAATACGTAGTCGAGCTGTTCCGTTACCGCGATCAGTTTTTGCTTTTTCTCCTCCAGCAGCGCCTGCTCGGCCGCTCTCAGCAGCACCGCACCGGTAACGAGAATCGGCAGCACGGTCACGGCGATGACGGAGGCGACAAAGCGGATCCGGTACAGGTATGCTTTCACGCATCAATCACGTCCCTTTTTGCTTTTGCCTTTGGTGTGATCCTATTCTATCATAACAACTGTATCGGAGATTGAGATGCGCGAAAGGAGTTTGTCCATGATTCGAGTCTTGTTTGTCTGTCTCGGCAACATCTGCCGTTCGCCGATGGCGGAAGCCGTCTTCCGCCGGCTGGTGGAGGAGAAAGGGCTGGCGGAGCAAATCGCCATCGATTCGGCAGGCATCGGCGGTTGGCATGCCGGTGAGCCGCCGCACGCCGGCACACGCAAAGTCCTGAGTGAAAAGGGCATCCCGCATGACACCCTGCGGGCCCGTCAGATCACGCCAGCAGATTTTACTGAATTTGACTATATCGTCTGCATGGACGAGGAAAACCTGTCCGCGCTGAAGCGCATGGCCCCGCCCGGCAAAGCTGTTTACCGTCTGATGGACTTCGCGCCGCACCTGCCGGAGAGCGACGTGGAAGACCCGTATTACACCGGCCGGTTCGACTACGTCTACCAGCTGGTGGAGGCAGGCTGCCGCGGCCTGCTCGACCACATCCAGGCAAACAAAAGCCCCTCCAAGTGAGGGGCTTTTGCCTTTATACGGGTTAGTTGCACGTACAGAAACGATTTCCATTTTTATCCGTCCTAACTGGTGAATGGGATTCAAAAGGTGGTCAATTCCAGGCTTTTAATGATTGTTTGCACAATACATCCCTGATCTAATTAGACTTGTATTTTGAAAATAAAAGTATTGTAATTATATACCATTTTTGTTAATATGCGGACGAAAGTGTGTTGTTAGGAGGTAGAATATGTTCAAGAGAAAATCTTATACTTTTGCACTGTCGGGTAAAAAATTATTATCTATATCTATAGTTGCTGGATTGATAATTCTTGCAAAAACGGCAAATGCTTATCCTTCTACATATTCATTGGATGTACCGAATATAAAACAAGAAAAAGATCAATGGTGTTGGGCTGGAACTTCAGTGTCTGTCTTAAAATATTATGGAAAAAGTATCAGCCAAACAAGTTTCGTGAATAAGGTGAAAGGAGCTACTCTAAATCTGCCTGCAACGATGTACGAAGTGAAAAGAGGGCTCAATGCCTACGGGGTAAATTCAAGTGTATCCGAATCTCCAATGTCTTTTTCTAGCCTGATCTCCAATATCTATAGCAATGACAATCCTGTCATGGCACTAATTCAATGGACAAGTGGCGGTGGACACTATGTGAATATCGATGGGTATGACGAGGGATCAACTGATTATATCACTTACATGGATCCATGGTATGGAGATCATTTTGTTAAGTCTTACAAATCTTTTAAAAGTAGCAGTTCTCAAACATGGTATGGTCAAGTATACAACTTTAGATCCTTTTAGGTTTGGAAATATTTAAAATAAGGAGGTACAAATGTGCGAAAAATCCTTTTCACATCTGTAATCGTATTGCTCGCTATTGGCTTCTTTGCAATCGGTTATGCCTCTGACAAACCGGAACAGCAGGCGTTGAAGGATTATCAACGTATTCAGAAACAATTTGAAAAAAGCGTGTCAGCGCAAGCATCAATAGACAATCTGAAACTGTCCAACTTTTCGATCCCCATTTTCTTCACACTCACTGCGGAAGAAATCGCTTCATACGAGGGAAAGGAACTGTCAGATATTCTACAGCCATCGGACCAGTGGCTGTGGTTTATGCAGGACAACGGTGAGACAAAAGGTATCGTAATTGCGGACAGCAAGGAGCCGATTCAGATGGGGGGTGAAAATTACAGTAAAGACTTGATGAAATTGTATAAGGCGATTCAACAAAATGATTCAAAAGACAATGATGTTCGTTACTTTGAATTCCAGGGCGGCGGAATCTTTTTGAGCGTCGACAAGAATAAAGAGGAA